>Ga0065711_1035710_pt1 | contig 21934 bp, 13 predicted proteins | sample Hoacrofraction12_FD_59098 | JGI IMG/M metagenome (GOLD analysis project Ga0065711, IMG submission 59098) | Hoatzin crop microbial communities from Cojedes, Venezuela - Epithelial fraction 12 v2 (version 2) | ecosystem: Host-associated > Birds > Digestive system > Esophagus > Crop | place... | reverse complement strand
TCCCTATACTCTTCCCAGGAAGCCAGTCCCTGCTTCCACTGCCTGTGCAGTTCCCTCTTCTTCCTTAGTTTGACCAGCATCTCTTGCCTCAGCCATGCCGGTCTCTTCCCTTCTCTGCCTGATTTCTTACACTTGGGGATCGAGAGCTCTTGCGCTCTGTGGAATACATCCTTAAAGACCTGCCAGCTCTGTTCTGTTCCCCTGTCCCTGAGGACCGTTTCCCAGGAAGTCCTTCTGACTATCATCTCCTCGAAAAGCTGGAAATTTGCCCTCCTAAAATTTAGGGTCCTGACTATGCTCTTCGTTATTCCCATTTCCCTCAGTAGCGTTAGTAAAGCCTGTATCCTTCCATTCCAACACTCCAGTCATAGGAGCCATCCCACCACGTCTCTTTGATGCCAGTGAGATCATAGCCCTGCAGGCGTGTTTATGTCTCCAACTCCTCTTGTTTATTCCCTATGCTGTGTGCGTTTGCATAGAGGCCTTTCAGTTGGGCTCCCAATGAAGCTGACTTACTGTCTGGAGTTCCTTTGTGCTTCCCTTTAGGTGTTCTCCTGAAGACCTGTGACCCTTGTCCAGGCTCTGCGCATCTACTACTGGGTCCGGCATCAAACTGCTAGCAGTGGGATGGATTGAGGTTCCCCTTCCCCGGGGGAAGGGCAACAAGGCTGGTGAGGGGTCTAGAGAACAAGTCTTATGAGGAGCAGCTGAGGGAATTGGCCGTTTAGTCTGGAGAAGAGGAGGCTGAGGGAGGATCTTATTGCTCTCTACAACTGCCTGAAAGGAGGTTGTAGTGAGGCAGGTATTGGTCTCTTCTCCCAACTAATTAATGATAGGACGAGAGGCAATGGCCTCAAGTTGTGTCAGGGGAGGTTTAGAGTAGATATTAGGAAAAACTTCCTTCCTGAAAGAGTGGTCAGACATTGGAACAGGCTGCCCAGGGAAGTGGTAGAGTCACCATCCCTGGAGGTGTTCAAAAAACGTGTAGATGTGGCACTTTGGGATATAGTTTAGCAGGCATGGTGGTGCTGGGTGGATGGTTGGACTTGATGATCTTAGAGTTCTTTTACAACCTATGAGTCTATGATTCTATGATCTTTAGTTTATAGCCCTCCTCACCAGCTTGGCAAGCCTCTGACTGAAGATGCTTTTCCCTTTCCCTGACAGATGGACCCCATCAGCCCCCAGTAGACCAGTTTACTCAAAGCAAGTTCCATGGTCCAAGTAACTAAATCCCTGGCTGTGGCACCGGTCCCTTTCAAACCCCTTCCCTTTGACTGGGAGGGTTGATGAAAAAACTACCCGTGCTCCAGAGTCCCTCACCGCCACTCCCAGGACTCTGTAATCCTTCTTGATACTCAGGCTGCTCCTGGCTGTATCACTGGTGCCCATGAGAAACAACAGTAGTGGATAATAGCCAGTGGGCTGTACAAGGCTTGGTAGTCATGGAGCAGCGAGGGGGCACAGTGCATTGCTGCCCTGCCCCCAGAATACCTGCGATCAATATCACCCTTTTTTGGAAGTATCTCTGTGGATGGCTGGTTTTATGTTACATCGGGGATTCTGTTGACGGTAATAATTTTAAATGACAACATAAATTTTCACTCATTATCCAGGCTCTCCAGAGCACCCCAACGTCTTGAATTAAAGCACAAATAATTAGGTACCATCGCAGTGTCTGAATGTTATTTGATTTTGAACACCAACTTTGAGGAAATCAATGAGAAATAAAAAATCAGCACTCTGCCTTGTTCTGACAAGTATTTTGGGCTGCTAAAAGCACTAAATCAAGGCAGCATAAAGAGATTTTTTTACTTTAATGGGTGACATTAAACATTTCTTCAAACATTGTGGAAGGGTTGAAAAATGATATATTTTCACAGTAAAAGCCTAGAAACTACTTGTGCATACAGTATTTGCAGAAGGTTAATGTTTTCTTTTAAAATTTGTGTCTCCACATGTGCCCCTGCACACATGTGCACACGTATATGCACACATACAAGGCTAGTTGGTGAAAGAAATCTACATTTTTGATATATATTTTTTAATACCCTAGGTTCAGTTTGCTATGAATGGTGGAATTATCTTACTGACGTTTTCATAGTGTTTGGACCACTGTCAATGCCTACAGAAATCCCACTGAAGTTTGGTGAACTGTAGAAGAAATGTGTCTTCGCAGCAGAAAGGCATTGTTTTCTGTCTGCCATTCTCGCCTCTTCTCTTTAAAATGCTTCAGCCATGTAATCCAGGATCAGAAATGACACTGTGTCGCTTAAATTGCCAGTCGCACAAAGCCAGTCCTCGACAGGGAGCGGCTGAAACAAAAAAAAGTTTGTGCACAACCCGTAATCTGTAAATCATCTGTCCAAGCAATTCAGTGACCGGTTATGAATAACAAATACATGTGAAGAAATTGGAGGAGGCTCACAAACCGACCTGCTCGCCACCGTCCAGGAAGAAGTATACACAACCCTCAGCAACAACCACTTTATTATCATGGAAAAATCAGAATCTGGTACCTAGGAAACACTTCTAGGCAAGTCTGCGGTGGCAAGGCTTTTGTAGTTATCTCCTACGAAGCTCTGATACCTCCTCGATGTGCCCCTCCTTTGGGCAGCAGGCCTGAGGGATAGAGGACTGCTAGCCATGTGCTTCAACGCAGCTGAAAGCAGAGGGATGACGATGCTCACCCCGTGCTTTTGGATGTTTCCAGCACTGGGAAGGAAGTTTTTCCGGGAAATGCTGGCAAAAGGTACCGGAGACATTTGCAGGTGGGACGGGGAGGGATGGTGAGGGAGGAGGGATGCAGGGAGAGGTTCAGTGGCACGGCTGTGCGAGTGACAGCTGTTGTCCAAGGAAGGGCTGAGCCACTTTGCCTTCCATGTGGCTCTAACCCACACCTCAGGGCAAGGAAACTTCTCCCTTTCTGATCATCGTGTCATACACATGGCCTGCAAAAAGCATACATGAACCAGCATGGAGTAGTTAGATTTTCATCAAGTGCTGTATGCATGCCAGAAACAGGCTTTAGTCCTTTGTTGGCTTCCAGTTCGTGTTAATAAAATACCGTGAAAGTTATTGCTGAGCAAAAGCAGAATGAGAGTGAGCCACAGAGGGCTGAGAGACAGAAAAATAAATGGCATCCCTACCCCGCTGCCCAGCGGGAGTGTGGGCTGCATGGTACCGCTGGGATCCTAGCAAGTACAATCACTGACCAGGCATCACGTATTTTCCACCTCCCTAACTCAATAAAAAAAATTTTGCTATTTTCTCTTTCAAATTCTTGGAAACTCTGCTAGAATAAACTCTCTAATCCTGTTTGAACAAGTGTGATTTTATATTCTCAGTGTTTGCATTACAAACCCCCATAGCCACTCACTTGGAAAAATGCTTGTGGCTCAAGTAAGTTGAATAGCTAAAAACAAACACTGTTTACTCTTCTGATTGAATTAAAAGCATTTTATTTAAAGTGTTTACAAAATCTTCTACATGTAATAGGAATTCACTGCAAAGTCGGAACAGCGCTTTTAGGGCTTTTTGAAATTGCTGCCGAGTAATCATGCTAATTTGATTATGTTAGCAAGACTGTTTAAATATTCAGGAAATTGGGTCTCTATTCAGTAAAATGAAAATAGGTTGTAGGAAAGAGATACTCGGGCATTAAATGCTACAAGACATTCTGCTGTAAATTGCCAGATGTTCCCATGCAGCGTACTGAACGCAGTGAAGCGTTTTGATTGAGGATTGCAACACGCTGTAGGGAGTCATCAAACCGCCCTCGGGCAGTGGGATGAAACTCCTTGTACCCCGCTGGAAATATCCAGCACAGCAAGTTCCTGTAATCTCCTGGCTCAGTGCATGGAAGCGGCTCACACAACCGACTCAGTGCACACGTTTAGAGTTTGTCACTTTGGGTTTCATCAGTCTGTGCATGTGCTTGGCAATAGGTATCAGTTCTGGACAAACCCTGCTCGTTGGAAGTCTTGTTTATGTGACTGCATGCCCTGTGCCTGGAGTTCACCTTCTGTACCTGCCCTGCCTGTGTGCAGGAGCCGTTTAAAATTAAAATTGCTGCGAAATAAGTCCTGAGGAATTTGGATTTTATTGCATTTTTCACACTTGGAGTGTGTAAAACTGAGGTAGAATTCATCAGCTGGTAGCAACCATAGAACCACATTTCAGGCGCAGCAGCTCCGATGGCTCTGGACGCCTATTTCAGCTTGTTTAACGGTCGGAAGGAATTTTGGCAACATTGCTGGGGTTACACATTCTCTCTTCTTTTTTATTTAAGGAATACCACAGGATTGATCTTTGACCTGGAGGGCTACACAGAGGTGACCTCCACCTCTGACCTCCCTTCCTCCGAAGGACCCAGCTGCGTGATGGTCAGAGCAGCAGCCCGCCAGCCCTGGGCTGCTCTGCGAGTGCCTCCCTCAAGAACAGTGATCTTGGAGCAAATTTTCCCACTTGCCCACACTTCAGCTTTAGCAGCAGATATACTGACACAGGCCAGCCCTTTCTCCTGCAGCTGCCAGAGGTCCCCGGCAGTTTGATCAGGATGCAACAGAAGGATTTTTATGCAATGGGTACAGCTGGAGAAGGTACCCATCACTATGCCCACTGTGGTTTTGGCCACGTTTCCAGCTGGGATAAATAAGAGGGCTTCTGGGAATGCTCTGCGCCTGCGTGGTGTCTGGAGGGGCAGCACAAAGGGAAGGGCGATGTCCAATAGGAGGGATGCGGTGGTTCAGCTGCCCTCTTGAAGACACTCAGGGTCTGGTTTTGGGACTAGAGGGAAAGTGAGGACTACCTGAGCTGGAACACCACTGAAATCTAGAAATCACTAAAAAAAGGTCATTTTTCCCTGTGGCCATGTGCTATCCGGGTGTGCTTTGAATCCTCTTTGCTGGCATCCATTTCCATGGGAGGCTGAACCTTTCTCTCCCCTCAGGTGTACAGATTCCACGAACGTCTGCAGGCAACCCTCCGGTTTCCCTTAAGTCAGCATCCCATCACTTAAACCTTCCTCATGTCTGTCCACCATGCTGCAAGCAGGCGCTTCTGACTCCCAGTGATGCTCACCCACTCTCTCTAATCTCAGTTTCTATCTGTTTATCGCTCACTTTTGGGAAATTTATTGTGAAGCTGATACAAATGCAAACCTCCACCCACTAGGTCATAACTCTGATGAAAATCCCTACACCATTTATACCTCCCAAGGGTTTTTCTTCAAGCACTCTTGTCAGCAGCACATTTGGGTTCAGTTTCAGATTTAAAAGGCATACTTTAAAAAGGCATCCTCCTTGAATGTGAGTTGTCACTATTCAGTACATCTTTCTAATACTCTTCAAAGAGCAGGTCCAGACTTGAAATATGTAATTTTTGAACTATAGTATGTAGAATACCCTTCAACAAATTCACCAGCGAGTTGTATCATGGTGGGGTTACTTCTGTTTATTCCTTTTTGTTGCTGCTGCGACCATAAACCCCAGCAAACTATTGTGAGAGGTACAAAGGCAGGGAGGGCACCCCAGACAAGCAGGCTGGAAATCACCTTGACTGTTTGCATATTCTGCTGCACCATGGACCAAACAATGCCTGGGCATCAAAACCACAGCTACAGGGGCAGTAAAATGCATTTTACAGCAAGAATTTATGAAGATGAGTGCAGCTGCATGTTGCTATTGTAGAGAGCTGAGCTGGGCATGTAGGAAGCTGCTCTTGGACTTTGTTGTGGAGGAAAGCATCACCGTGTGGAGTTAGTGGAGTTCACCTGTCCGCTCTCCTGCCATTGACACCAACCATTCAGCAGGTATAAACTCAAGGTTTGGGAGTCTCTTTAGACAGAAAGGACCCGTAGTAGCCTATGGTGGAGAAGGACTCCCTGTAGAGACCTGCCTGGCCATTGCATGTCAAGTCGGATCCTCAGCCAGCTACAGGTGGAGGGACCTAGTCCATCTTGGTCTCCCTCCTTTCCTGTAGCCTAAACCCAACACTGATCCTGACAGCGACTCATTCTGCACAAAACTCTTCAGCTGCCAGTACCTGAGGGGCGTTGAAATCAGGCTAAAAGTGCTCATTCAGCCTTTTCTTCTCTAGGCAGGGCTGACTGCGGGGGTTGGAGTTGTGCACCGCCGTCGCCCAGCGCTGCGACATTAAGGACTTGGCACTTTACAAAGCCTTTTGAAGGCATCAGTTTTATGGAGCTCCTTGGCCACAGAGCGATGTGCACACAGCTTCTTATTGATGTGATACTGGAGCACCACAAGGCAGAAAATCGAATTTAGCCTCTTAGTAGCATTTATTTAGATTTGCTTTAGTAACAGGCAAGAATAAGGGCCTAAGAGCCCAGAAGACTATAATCCTTTCAGGTACTCATTTTATACACTCAAGCTCCCGAGCAGTGAGGTGAATCTCCAAATGTCATGTAAAAGTTGAGTGACTTGGGACTATGTCCCGACCATAGGAAATGCAGGGAAACCTGTTGCCTCTGAAGGAGGTGAGAGGTTTTTCTCTCCCGGCTTTTGGGTGCTACTAGGCTTAAGAACAGGGGTTACAAAGACAGAGGCTGAACTGATGTGAAAAAGCGAACTTTCTACATATCTCTAACATGCTGTCTCTTTTCCAAAAATTTTGTCAGAAGCAAGGGAAATTTTGCAAAATCCGCACCTTGACTATCAAGGGTAGAAGACGCAGTGCTTTAAGCTGCTGAAAAAGTATCAAACCCTTCAGCAATGGATTTATCAAAATGCTTAAGTGAACTCTTCATAATGTGGAGCTAGTGTCCTTAATAATATGGTTTCTTACCAAGTCAAATAATAAGGTAGCATTTTCGAAGCAAATCAACTCTTGGAGCCTACTACTGTCACTGTGTTTTTTCATCTCAGGAAATTCTGGGGACTGCAACTGGTGAAGATTTATTTCATTGTGTACTTCTGAAGAAAAATCCATGTTAAAAAACAAGGGCTGGAGCTGTGGCAGATGGTGCTTTTCTGGAGAAGAAATTAGTGTTTAATAAAGATTGTAATAGTGTGAACCAGATGTTCATCTCACATTTTATCTTTGAAAAGATTTGGGAGGATGCCAGATAGATACATATGAGCATCATAGATCTTGAAAAAATACACAACTGGATCCCCAGGGGCTCATTAAGGGAGGAGTAACTTTTTGTGAGCCATTAAACTCAACTGAAAAAGCAAGGTCTGTTTAAGCTGTGACTAAGTATCTCCTAGAAACTCCGTTTCACCTTTCACATGGACAGAGCAGCACTCCAGAAGAATAAGGGTAGCAGTAATCCGATTTTCCAAGGAAAATGGTGCCTCAAGTTTCATCATGTATTTTGGAAAATAATACTTAACTAAATAAGGAAAGCTCCTACTGAAACACTGCTCTTATCGGGCTTTGTCTAGCTCTCCATTGGGATGCAGAGGTGAGACCCTAGCAACGCAGCACAACATTTTCAAGTGCCCTGAGTATTGGGCCCTACAGCGAAGCCTGAGCATGGCTGTATTTACTGCATCTGCGTTGTTCCTGCCATGTGACAGCCTCCCGGTCTTCAGTGAGCTGATCCCAATTTCTTCCCGCGTGTTGGAGAAGTTCTCCCACCCCTGCTCTCTCTACCTGCAGCTGAGCTACCCAAAGGCAGAGCAGAGGCGTGAGGTCAGAGCTCCCAGTCTGGTGCTGAGGTCTTGGGACTAGACTATTTTAAACCTCGTGTGCCTGTTTCTCCCCTGCCTGGGCCATGCACACTCTCCCAGGGTGGCTCTTCCCCTCGGCTGCCTGCGAGCAGCAGGACTGTGCCTGTGCCTCTGCTCAGGTACGAGGGCCTCCCTCCACCCGTTCCCCAGGGCTGGCTGGTCTGAGAGTGACTTGGCTGGACGTGACTGTAGAAGATTAATTATCTCAGAAGATCAGTTATCTTGACCTTGTTTCTCTTTTGCACTTAAACAAGTCCTTGATTCCAATCAAGATCTCCTGCCTTACTATCTTCACTTAGCAAAAATATACCTTGCTGTAGTAAAGGAGCCCTGGATGGATAAACGCCTACAAATGCCTCCCCACTCCATGACTGAGCCACTTGCAGTCCCAAGCCAATGACCTGCCATTGGAGTCTAGGCGTTGGAGGCGATCCCTTCACTTTAGGTGGAGGATCATTCCCAAAAGAACACGCGCAGTAAGTACTGATGATGGCAGCCCTGTTACTGCAGTCAGAGCAGGTGCCTCTCGTAGGATGTAACACTCGCTATCAGCTCCTCTTGTTACTGTAAAAGCTGCGAGTTCCACATGTATGTGTGAAAGGTGAGGTTAATCAATGACCTGTACGCTGGTTATTTAGCATTATCACCTCTGTGTGTGTATATGCGTCTACCTGTCTGGGAAAAATCCGGTTAAAAATGCAGGTGGCAAATATTTCAGCTGCATGCAGCGTTGCAGTGCTGGGAGCAGCATCCCGGGAGCAGGTGGCGGCGGGACAGAGGCACCGGCGCACCCTCTGAAGCGGAGCTACTGCTTTGGGTGGGCTGCAGCCTGGCTCCTCGTGGGGTGGGTGGTGGGTTGACCTTGGCTGGATGGCAGGTCCCCACAGGTGGGGACGATGCGGATGTGATGCCCTGCACCGGGGGCCCAGCAAAATTGGTTTGGGATCAGGCGGAGCCAGGAGCCCTGTGGGAAGAGGTTGCTCCTCCAGCAGCGGCTGCCTGACCGAGTTCCATCTTTCCTGCCGCAGCAGGAGCCATTCTCCATTCCCAGATTTTTTGAACAAGGATTTTGTCATAGCACTAAAATAATAACCGAGGTACTGAGTGTTTCAGTCAGGCCTGCTGTGATTTTTAGCCTCTTTCCTGCAAGCTGATGGCAAGACAAAGTGGGCATGTGCAGGAGTGTCTCCACTGCGTTGAGAGAGAACCTCTGAGCTTCTCATGCCCTCCTTTAGCATCTGCAAGCCTTCCGCTGAATCCTTACAAACTCAGAAAGCAAGGATGCTCAAATTATGTGAGGCACATGGGAGTAACACATGGGAAATTCTCCTACCATAAGTCCATGGTGGACACAACTGTCAGGATCTTTTTTCTGGGCATGGCATTCGTACTTCTGCGTGTTGCTGGGGGATTCAACGCCATGGCCATTTTTGCTGTTAGAGCTCAAGATGTGCTACCTGAAGAACTTTGCAATATATTTTGTGTAAACACAAAAACTGCACTAATTAATAGGATTTTAATTAAGAAGATGAGCTACATTGTGCACACTTAAATTGCTTTAGAACTGATTTATATCAATTTCTTTGCTATTAGTCAGTTGTAAATCAAATATGTCCACACAGAGGACCTGACTGGCACAAAATGCGAGACAGATTCACAGATCGCCTGTACTTACATTCCAGTTCAAGGTCTCCTCGCAGTGGGGCCAGACAATATCCTGTAAACAACACGCTTATCATTTCCAGCTTATTGTTTTCTTGTGGGTCAGATACAAAACTGAACTACTGTCATTCAGCCGTGGAGGAAATGCTTTAGCTTAAAACTCTCCGGCCAGTGTTCATGCTGAGTTGCCTCACCTTGCAATTAGAGCAGGTGAGGAGTGCACATAGATGGTTATTGACATCTACAGGAGCTCAGCTGATGCAAGGTTACTTAGGTGTCTGCTGGAGCCCTTGAACTAAAATAAAGGTTATTGTCACTAACAACTTAGTGCAAGTAAAAGCACAGGAGAACTCATTAAGGACTTTTTAAAATTCTTAGGAGTCACACCAAACCCCCACTGATGCTAAATGTGTCCTGCCAGAGTTGGAAGCTAATGAATTTAAAATGTTGTTTCTTACAGAAAAGAAGAGGGAAAAATTGTGTCATCATCTAACTTTAATAAAGAATTTGGAAGGGAAATAAAAGATTTTTTTTTCATTGTCAAGATATTTGCAAGGTTATCCAGCTTTTCTGTGCTACTACAGAAGCATTGCAGCTTGCACTGCCAGTCCAGTCCTACTTCTGTGAAGAATTTCAGAAGAATATTAGGGTAAAAGCAGCTGCGCTCTCTGAAGCAAGGTTCACTTGAGAGAGAGCACACCAATAATCCGAGCCCTCCAGCACAGCTCGGGAACATGGGCTCATTGCCAACCAAGGCACAGCTAGCATTACACCTGGAAATCAGCAACACCATCTACCTAAACCATCTGCGTGTGATTCTCCTTCTTCATGCCCGTTGCTAACTGTTAACATTGGAAAGTCATACCAGATTTAAACTAACTGTTCAGAACTGTAGAGACATCCCTCTCTGCTCGTTCTAGCCAGCTGCGGTTGTCCATTATCCTTGATCCTTGTTCATGCAATTTCTAAACAGGGAACCTTGTGGGACAGAAGCAACTATTTTCCTTGTGCCTGAAGAGCTGTTGTAGCATTTCAGGCAATGTCTAAGCAGATAATATGAATAGCATGTGTGTTTACAATTTTCTCAGCCACAGAAGACTTCTTCACCTTTGTCCCAGGTTCTGCCTTGCAGGACTCCAACACTGTCCAGTGTCCACTGCACATCAACAAGCTGGCAGGGCCACTTACTGCAAGCCAGCACGCAGAGGAAGTCACTCACAGAGCAATCTCAACAGCAGACACATGGGAATATTCAAGGGATTTCTGTTACTCATATGGGTTGCCGTTAACAAAACTGAGCCTTTATGATAAAGTTCATGACTGTGCCTACCGCCCCACATAAAGAATGGGGGAAGGAAGAAAGCACCCACTGCCTTTGTCAAGGTGCAGGAGAGAATTCCCACTCTAGTGCATGTTAGTCTTTTTTCTCCCCACTGCTTGCACCCTTCTCCCTCCCTCCTACCCTCCCATTTCCTTCCGCTACTACAAAGCCCTTCAAAGATCAAAGTCATCGTTGACCATGAGTTTGCACAATGTTTCTGCTTCGATACTGGCTGGGAGCCAGCTGGCATGTGTTAAAAACCATCATCAGAATCTGTTTAATTACTGTTCCCAATGCAGTATTTTAACAAAACACTGGAAAGGACACAGTCCCAGCAAGCTGATGCCCAGTGATGGGACACTGCAGCAGTGCAGCCATGACTTTGGTGCTGGCTGTTTTAATTCTTTTTTATTTCATAGTATTAATCTACTTCTTGGGCGGCTTTGAAAAGATGTCTTTGCAAACACAGTTAAAGCAGATCTCTAAGATTTTTCCTGATTTATTTACCAAAAGAAGTCCCCTGTAGATTTAGATTTAAAATAAAGTCTCACAAAAAGATGCTCTTTCTGCTAGGGCTCACCCATCTATGACCTACTGCTGCATAAAGACACTCTCCTGGCTAGCCTTGGAGCCGAGGGTTAGCACGATGACCGGCTTCTCCAGGCAGTGCCTACAATTAATCCAGCTGTTAATGAGATAAGCCCATTGCAACTGCTTCTAAACCTTTTCCTGACCTTTGATATATGTCTTGACTTCTGGTCCTGCCCAGAAGCATTGGGTGGTTCCTCTGGCTCACCCCTTCTCTGGATTCTTCCCCGATCCCTGACCACGTCTTCTTGCTGCCTCTGGGTGATTACACACAGCACAGGGCAGGTCAGATGTGCCCCAGGTAGCCAGCAGTGAAGGATGTCATGCTGTACATCTCTCTAGGCAATGGCACACTCTTCCCTGCCACCCACGGTCTCAACCCCCTGCAGTCAGCCCGCCCGGGCACGTGCCACCCTGGTGAGCAACACGGTCTGGCACAGGGGTGCTCACAGATGCCACTAGCGTTTTAACAGGACAGTCAAAACCTCTACCCTCCTCACACTGTGCAGCTCAACACCCTTCCGGTCATTCCCCGTTTTGTCTCTAAGACATTGCACCTCTGGTGAGTCTGCCCACACGCCTCTGTGGTCACAAGCACTTGATCAGACTTGATCTCCTTGACTGGAGGAGGAAAGATCAGAAAAACCTGCAGGTGTGTCGTCTGCACTGTTGCCCAGAATTACACCACAGGATTGACAGCCACAACACTCCAACCAAGTGCAGCCAAGCCTTGGAAACACAGAGACTACATGGGGCAGGAGAAGGCCAAGCTATCTGGTAGCAGAAGAGCATCCAGTCCGATGTGCAAGGGAGAGGCGATAGCCTTGATGTGCCACTCAAGCTGGAAATGCAGCACGATCGACTGAGACACAAGTTTGGGGAAGTTTCTGGCCAATGCACACATCGTCCCTGTTTTGAGGGGTGAGGCTGTTATTGTGACCACTTTGACCACAGATAGATACATGTCAATCTTCTTGGCAACCAGGAATCTGAACTGCAAGTGCCCAGGGCTGGATGGGGATGACAAGGCAAGTCCTGCAACCCGAGGAAGTTGCTGTCCTGGCGGATGCATCCTACAGCCAAGGCCATTGCTGTCCTGGCAAAGACATCCTCCTGTGAGCCGGGGAACCACTCCTGCTGCTCTGCAGTGGATGGCCTCTTTGGCAGCTTGAAGGACTGTGAATAATCCTTTTGAGCTCCTGCCACCAGTCCCGAAGTGTGATCAGTACACAATGACGCCAATGACATAGTCTGAACCTTCTCCTGCTTCGAGTGGCTGGGTTTGAACAACAGCGACAAGAAAAAGCCAGGATGTAGGGGACATTCAAAAGAACTCTCCTCCACACAGACCCTGTGACAGGAATGCAGTCATGCCATCAGATCACAGGTCAGTGTTGCACACAAGTCATGTGTTAGGCACGTATTGTCCTGGCATCCCCACCTTGCCCCTGGCTCATGTGACAAGTGCATCTTCTTGTCCTGCTTCCCACGTCCCATCACACAGCCTGACATGGACCTCAGCCCCGAGACGCCTGACTCCCGGTGTCTTGCTGCAGGGCTTTTGCCCGCGCCCAAAGCAAAAGGCAGATGAGGCAATCGCTCATCCTGCTCATCACTGCTAAATCCTGGGGCAAAAATGTGCTTTCAGGATCTCCAGGATGCTGGACTGGAAGCCTCAGCATCCAGGGTCCCCCAGCAAAACATGGCACGTGCTGAGGCTGGGGCACACAGTACAGTGTCCTGTGACATGGTCCTGTTTTCAGTTCTCACCTGTAACTCCTCTGTTGTTTTTGCTTGTATATTAATAAGCTTCATCTCCTCCATGGTAGATTTAATGGAGGGTTACCTGCTCGGAGCTTTTATTCGAAAAGACATCAGAAGCTTCAAATACTTGGTCACTCTAGCTCAGCGACTGGGGTCTGCCAAACTAGCTGGGGATTGTCCTGAGGATGAGGGTAAAATCTTGGCTTTGGAGAGGTCAAATGAGAATGCTATCATAGATTTTACCACATCGCTGGGGTTGCGATTTACCCCAGTGAGATTTCTAGCACTTGAACTGGGTGTCCACTTAGAAAGACCGCACATGATGCTGTCAGACTGATGTTTAGCTTTTCTGCTTCCAAGCCTGGCTTGACCTAAGAGGAGAGCTGGGAGTGGAGGGGAGGAAGGGGAGACAGGCTGGGCAGGAAACAGCATCCAGTGAACTTTTACAAACCTTAAACAACTGCAGTTGGCTGAGATTCAGTGTGCGAGATGGACCAAGGTTCAGGGTGATTTATTTTATCTGGAACTGTTTCACATCTCTGGACGTAACGCGTGGGGTTGGCTCCCCCTCCAAAAGAAAGTACGCCTTCCGAAGAAGGCTTTCAAAATGATCATCCATTTATCTGTAGTGCAGCATTCTCTTTCTCTGCATTCACAAATTTGGAACTAATTCCCTGTACGACGTAGCATTTAATGAGTTTGTCTCCTGAGTTCTGCAAAGCATTTAAAATCCTTTTGATGGCATTTTCTCTTTAGTAATTAATGTCTTATCAGTGAGTTTTGCAGAGAACAATGGCCTGATTCTCCTCCGATGCCATTTTACATCTCTGTAGCTTCACTGACTACAAACGAGTTACTCCTTCTTCGCACAGTGTGAGGGGAGAATTAAGACCTTAAGCCTACCACTATTTAATCACATGCTTTGAACTCATTTTCTCTCATTCAGAATTTGTCCTTTGCTTGCAGCCCTGCATAATTCCCATCTTACTATCATTAGGAAGCCAGTCATTATCGAGAATGCGTGTACTACCCTTTGATTTCAGAAACCCCAAGTGAGCGATGCTCCAGCCAAGGGAAGCCCCACACCACATTGTTTTGTGGTGGTAGGTGGTGGCTCTTCTCCTTACCTGGGTGTCACCTCCCTCAGGGACTGCTCTACAAGCACTGAGGGACACTGGTCATTATTTCATTTCACCCCTAATAAGCAGCCTCTTCTACATACCTGATGAGTTTGCAATTACAGTCAAAAAAAAGAGAAGCTTGTAATATGAAAATGAAGTTTTTCTCTGGCAAGAAAAGTCCAGCTGCATTTTCTCTTTAGAAACAGTCAGACCACAGACTCTCCTTGTACTGCAGACTAATTTGTTTTGATGCTCACAGGATGTATATCCTGAGATTGAAATAAATATGCTGAAACATGCATGACCTGGACACATCTTTATTTTATTCTTTTGGCTCCAGATCCAGTTTCAGCCTGAGAAGGTAAAAACACCACCAACAGAGAGAAAAGCAGAAATGCAAAAAACTCAGATAGCTGTGATAAGGCTTGACATAGACAGATGCTCACTTGCTGTTGGTATATATGTTTATTTTAAATACATTTATATATTTATATCTGAACAAAGTATGACCAGGCAAGAGGTAGCAGATACTGTTTTAAAATACTTTCATCAATCGTACACAGATCTGCACTAACTTTAGCATGCTCAGCATATTATGTGGGCAAGTCCTGCAGTATCTGTTTACTCTCATAAGTGAGGAGGTGATAAGTGGTGTCAATTAATTCCAGTGATTTTTTCATGTGTGCAGGCACTACTCGTATGGGTACAGATTTCCAGGGCCAAACAACAGAAATCAGTTAACACAAGTGTGGCATGTTGTGCATTATATTTTAAGAGTAACATTAAGAAAACCTTTGCCATAAAAACATTTAAGCTACAAAGCAAAGTGCTCAGAGTTGAGAAACATCAGAATAAGGAAAGAGGTCTACACGTTAGCTGTCCTTGCATCTAATGCCTTATGATACCATCTTTAATTACAGTCGTCTTTGCCATTGTCTCTGCATCTTTCAACTTCTTCAACAAAACGCTGCATGGATCTTAGTGACAACATTATCTCTCACTACACAGCCTATTATTTATGCTGATCAGCCAGCATGGAGCGCTGGGGCAGACAGACATCTTCCCATTGCTGTTTGCTGACAGCAGGGGAAGATGGAGCCTTACGCCCAGCAGAGGTAATTTGGAGGTCTGGAGGACAACGCAGCTGCCCGATGATGGGCAATTATCACCTTGTCTTTGGCAGGACCGTCTCTCTCCCCTTCTTCTTGCGGCCACCCCAGGCACTGCCTTGCCCTACTGTCCTCTCTTGCTGCCCCTGTGGGTATCACATCCTGAGGGTGTGATGCCTGGCACTTGCCCCTCTGTGCCAACGCCTTCCTCCACTCTCACTCTTGTCCCTCTCCCACCGTGCTGCTCCCTCCCCATATCCCCCCTCTTCCTCCCCACTCTCCACCTCTTACAACCATTGCTCTTCTCTTTATTCCTCCACGAGTAAATCCCATTCCCTTCTTTTCACCCTCGCTGCGCAGGCGTGCACAGCAGACCTTGTCTTGCAAGGGCAGAGAGGACACCTACAGCCAGCCCTTTTCTGTGGAGACCAACCGCAGAGAGATTTCTGTGGCTCTGAGCTGGAACTTGCCCAGGCTAGAGGGGATTTTTAGGTGTCAGAATTTAACAAGTCTCTACCGAGCATATACAAACTGCAAAGACAGTAATATTTTGACATGGTCCAAATCTGGGAATAATTTCGCAAATGTGTTGAAGAGCAAATTTCTGGTGTTTGGTTGACTCTTTTTGCCAATTTTTTGCTTTTTGCTTCCATGCATGGAGGTAAAACATCTTCTCAGAGAAATGTTTGAAGGAATTTGGCTTACCATAGACAAAATAACATACTTTCTCCTAGCCTTGCTCTGGGATACAGATGCATCATTCTTGATAAAACTTGCAAAACAAAAATAAAATGAAACAAATAAAGTCAGCTGGAGGCTGATACCCAGCATAGGAAATTTCAGCTTGGTGCATTAAACTTTGGCAAATGTATAAGCAACTGACAACAAGATATAATAATGAAAAAGTGTTGGGCAATCTCTGCACCTATAATTCATAACTCCTACACGGTTTAAGATAATGGAAATTACTCATGTTCATCAGGAATTGAATAGATGCCTCTGTTATTACTTGTATTATTCAGTTAGCAATGGCAGCCAAATGCATGTCTAACTGACTTTCATTAACTTCAGCAGTATACCTGGCAGAATTAAAATCTATTCCAATTCAACCCTTCTGTATATTTCTCCTGATGTACCGCATACAAACCTTAACCACGATACCATCTTTTGGGATAATAAACTAAATCAACAATGCATTTCATTTGCAGAGATCGTCACATAAGAGACGCTTCCAGGTATGCAAATGTCTCAGGCAAATATTGAGCCATGGCTCTAAATGAAACTTTCAGAGATAAAGAATTATCTTTTGTGTTTTAAAGGTACATTTTGTCCTAATAAAAAAAAAAAAAAAAGTGTAATAGCCTTGGCTAGAATGGCAGAATAGTAAATTTTACCCTATTCCAGAGGCCAGCCTAGTGACAAGGAAATTCTTACGGCAGTTAACATCCAGAGCCAAAGCTGGGAACAAAACGTTTCTTTGGCTAAGTTTCACAGTTTTTTGGTGGCCCTAGCTGTCAGTATTGCATCATTCACTTTGCTTTTGGTGCTTCGTAGCCATCTCCCCTGGAAAAGAGAGCCCCAAACCAGCAAGGCACTCGAGACACGTATTTTACATTTAAAAGTTTCAGCCACTTGCTGGACAGCAGAGAATGCGACCAGCTTTAGGAGCGCTGCCAAAGCCGGACTTTAATTCCGCATGTAAAGGCCATCTTTGAGTCTGGACGAGTGACTGGCCGAGACGTCCCCCTCCAGGCGGGGTCACGACCCTTTGAGCGTAACTCTTCTGGAAAGCTCGCCAACGCCATTCCCACTGAGCAGGAGCTAACTCCAGATGCCCCCCTGCCTACGGCATCCCCCTCTGCAGCCATCGCTGGAGCGAAGCCCCCAGCCCAGGTTATCTCTGTGTCCTTCTGCCTCGAGGCTCCTTTTATTCCACATTGACAAACACAAACGTGCTTCATCTCCAGGCTGCTCCTGGCCCACTCCACCCTGCCCACCATCTCCTACGAGGCTGTGCTCTGCGCGTAATGCCAGCCTTTCTCTTCCGTTTGATTTTCTTCCAGACCGTTCCTCATGCAGGGGAAGAACGTGTGGTCTTCACCATCCTTCACCTCCCTCCTTCCCACTGTTCTTTTCCACAGAAAAGGAACAAACATATTTTGTTTGCTGAAAGTTTTCTGCTGTCAGTTGCTGCCCAGCTAAGTTGCAGGCCAAGCTCAGACTTTCTGCTGCATTTGTATAAAGCCCAGCATTATAAACTACGTTCTAAGCCACACGGAGTCCACCCGTATGGCCCCGGCAGTGCCACAGCAGACACAACAAGCACTGGTTGCTTAATGGTGTCCTTAGCTCCTGCTCTGCTGTTGTTTCAGCTATCGGGGAGCGCCTGGTTATGTGCAGACATATTTTGTATTCCATATCTAACCAAAATAAACAGATGGAATAAAAAATAAATAACCTGGATAAGTGTGTAATTTAGAAGCTGCTTTGCAGAAGAGGTCTTTGAGTCACAGGAAAACAAAGATGTTCCCGGGTATTTTGGGGATGCTTAGAAGAGGTACCCTTGGAACAAGAGTCTTTTGAAGAAGGATACATGTTCATATAAATGCACTGTTAACAACTGGTGCAGAAAAGAATCATTCAGTGATGTGTTACCAAAAAGTGCTACCACCTCTCCTGTGGTTCAACGGTCCCTTGAGCAACAGCCCCATCCTACCACATCCCTGAATTCAGATAATTAGAATACAGAACTGAACACAACTACACTTCAGACTTCTTTACAAAAGAGATGGGTAATTGTATTGTTAAATTTCTAAATTAAAATTTGGGGATGTAGTAATAAATCTCACTGTGAACTGTCCTACCAACATATTTTAGCAAGTTTATTTCAGGTCATTGCTGGCACAGGTTCAAACAGATTTAATGTCAGCTGCTTTATTCCTTTTCACAGGTTCTGCTCCTCTTCGAATAAGTTATTCAGGAAAATTTGCCACCTCTTGTGAATTTTGAATGATGACACGCCAAGGGTATCCTGTCCTGGACACAAATACAGCCACCAACCATTTATGCAACAAACGTCTGCTCCAGCCAATGCCGCCTCATCACCCACTTGACTGCAGCCAAGGGTTTTGCTGCATTCGCTGGTGCTTTGGGCCAAGCGTTCTCAATCACCCCTTGTACTATTGGCCAAATCTTAATGGAGAAACGGCATTATTAGGAGCTCTCCTCCCCGTGTAGACCTCTTTCCTTAGCACTGCTGGTTGTGCAAGTCACCTGAAGGACTTGGCCACGCAGAAACGAATGCTTGGGAAGCACTCGGGAACTTGTTAAGGACACTCCTCCTTAAGGGCGCCTTGGCAGCCACAGGTCTGAAATCTTTTTCCCAAGATTCCCAGACTTGCCTTCTGCATGGATCCCATCTCTTTCTAACCACGACTCTTCCCTAAAACTCCAGTAACTCCATGGCACATCCCACTGAAAGGGTCCTGCAAAGCCCCGTCTGTGCTCTTACTCCTGCCTTTAGAAAAGTTTGGGTTTGTGTGGAGTCCCTCAGCGCTTTGACTGCACAGTGCAAATGAGCCAGAGCCGAGAGCACAGGCCACAAATCCAGAAAGTTGATGTTCCCGTAGGAGAGACCCAGAGCTGAACTTTCAGATTTGGTGGACGTTTGGGTTATAGTTGGGGCTTTTCTGTAGTTGTCACCACATTGCACACACTACACGCGAGGTCCTTTTGCGTCCTTCTAGCACACAACGCACCTTGTAAAAAGTGGCCTTTGGTGGAGTTTGTCCTTTAATTGCACTCCAGCCCGGTTTGACTTGACTTGACTTTGACTTGGGGTTGCAATCGGGTGGCCAGTGCCCGTCGGAGGGCTGGGGGGACTCAGGGTGGCACAAAGGCAGCACGGTGATTGCTGCCTGACAGACCGCATCAGAAACACCCAGGCCTGCAGCTTCCTCCTGGTAGCTCTGTCTCACTGCCTGGCTCCAATTACCTACTCACTGCAGTTCTTATTACACAATTCCTTTGGGTTAAAAACATTTGGTTTCAGCTTCTTGCTGGGCTTTCTGCTTGCCTCTGTCCCTATAAAATCAGGGTGACAGGAGGAGCAGGTGCCGGAGCTCTTGGCTGCGATAAGGTAGCACAGCCGTTCTCCATGGGACCACACATGGAAATGCCGTCAGCCGGAGGGGTCAGGAGTGTGGGGAGGCAGCAAGCTGGTCCCAACACAATCTTTTGTTATTTCTGTGACCTACAAGGGTTATTTTTTTTCTTGTCTTTCCTCCTCACGCTCATTTCTATCTTTCCGAATCATCTGCCTGGCTTCTGGTCTTCAGTTCTGCTCCTTCCAGTAGCAGTGCACGTGCTTTATCTTCGTGCCTGGCATCAGAGATTGTCTCTGCCCAGGTTTAAGCATGTGTGTAGGCATTTGGAGGTTTTGCAGGTCTTAGCCCCGAGTCCTGCATAGGCAGTTCCCGTATGGACGTGCGTGGTCCATGAGGACTCCGTTAGCTGCTGTTGTCTTTGCCTCAGGAAGGCCTTCCCTTCGCTGGTTGCAGATGACATTTTGCTCTTTGACAGACTCTACCAAGTACATAAATCCCTGATAACTGTGGATTGTAACATGAAAGAAAAGGTGAGCTTGGTTTATTTATTAAAGACTTGCCTGCAAGGTCTGAATGCTAAAAAAATACCCTGCTGTAGTAAATCACCTGCCCCTTGGTGTCTGACAATCCTTAGGATGCTTCCTGTACTCAGCTTTTCTGTCTTCACATTTGCTCTTTTATGTTATTTGTTTCTAATGTGGCGTTCTGTTTTCCTGCTGTTAAGCATCCTGCCGGCGTAAGGAATGCTATTTCTGGTTTCCGCTTTGACTCAGGGCAAGTTGCAACCCCTTTATCGCTCCCATCCCCGCAGACGGGGCTGCCTGTAAGACCCTGTGCCTATGTGGGGTCCTACAGATTTGGCCCAACTGGAGTTTTCCTCCCTCGGCTTCACCGCGCTTCACTCACCCACATCAAACAGCGCCGAAACTGTTGCTTGGTTGGATTGCAACCCTGCTGCCTACCGAGGAAGAGCATACACAGAATTGGGTCCTAAGTATTCGCAACATACTTTGAAGGGGAAGGATTAAACAATCTGTTTAATATACGGAATATATTAAACAATCTGTCTGTGATGCCCACAAGGAGCAGACTACTGAAAAATCCGTTAAGATTTCAGTGGGGAATTGCAGCCTAAGAAATCAACGACGCAGCATGTCCAGAAGGTGGATCTAGAAATAGCAAGTGTGCTAACTGTCGAGAGGTATCATGTTCCTGGGACCGGGTCGCACGCAGCCAGAGTGCTCCAGGCACGGCCACCTACCCCTTTGGGGACAAGGCTCCTGCCGCTTCCCAGCGCCCAGCCAGCTGCTGCGCCCACGCAGCGCAGGGGTCTCCAGGGGTGCACGTCTGCCCAGGAGAGGCCCGGAAGGTGATGTGATTGTTTGTGCCAAATCAGCTTCATTTTACTTTTTTACATGGTGTTCCTGTTCTGATAGGAAGGCAACCAGAGTGGGAACCGAAGGTGGCTGGGATCTCACCACCACTGATCGGCCGAAGCGCTCCACAGAGCACACAGCAAGCAAGGCGAAGGGCATGGAAAAACATCTGCCTGGGAAGAACATCTGCCTGGGGAATCTCCCTGGGCTCTTCTTGCTCCCTCTGGGGCTGCAGGGAGTGGTGGTGGTGGTGGATTTTGCTAGAACAAGAGAGACCATTACAGTCCTTGTGACCATTTGGCTCGGGCTATAAAATGCTGCCTGCAGCCTTCCGAATCAAATCACAAGTGGCAGTTTGCAAGTGAGACGGATACATTTTGCTCTCTCGGTTATCGCTCCTTCCCCCGTGTCCGATGACCGAGGTAATATACGGACACGTTCAGGGGTGGAAACATGCTGGCGTAGGCGAGCGGCTCGGGCTGAGGCTCCTGAGCTCTGCAAACCCACCATTTTCCCCAGCTGAGAAGTACCACGGACTAGTCGCAGCCAGACTTCTTGCTCTGGCTTCTGGAGCACGCATTCTCGGGGCTGTCATTTCTTGCGATACCTATTTCGAAGTCACAGCTCCGGGTCCACAGGACTGGGCGCAGAGCGCAGCCCTCTCTCGCTTGCCACCCTCTCGCCCTAAAAAGTTTGCCGTCTTCTTGTCGACGGGGAAGAAAAAAAGAAAGTCGGAAAAATCGAACCGTGGAGCAGAAAGCCAAGCAGCCTTATCCACGTCCCGAATCCGAGGGAGGATTTTCACTTCCCCCCCATCCCCCGGTGACACCCGCTCGCTCGGGCCGCGGCGCTGCCCGCCTTTTCCACTGGGGGGGAGGACGAGCGAGGGGAGCCCGCGGCGGCGGAGGAGGAGGAGGAGGAGGAAGGAGGGCGGAGTGTGGTGGGGAGGGGGGGGGAAAGTTGCTTGAATTTGCGAGGGGCGAGAGCCGGCGCCGCGCCGCCTCCTTCCACTGGCTGGGGGAGCTGCCAATCCGTGCTGTAATCCTGCAGGAATTTCTGCGGGGTTTAACCGGGAGCCGCGCCGCCGCCGCCGCGCACTCCGGGCCGGCGGACGCAGGGCAGGGAAGGACGGGCAGGGCAGGAGGGCGGCGGAGCCCGCAGCAGCGGGGAGCGGAGCGGACGGAGCGGAG
>Ga0065711_1035709_pt1 | contig 21934 bp, 13 predicted proteins | sample Hoacrofraction12_FD_59098 | JGI IMG/M metagenome (GOLD analysis project Ga0065711, IMG submission 59098) | Hoatzin crop microbial communities from Cojedes, Venezuela - Epithelial fraction 12 v2 (version 2) | ecosystem: Host-associated > Birds > Digestive system > Esophagus > Crop | place... | reverse complement strand
AAAAAAAAAAAAAAAAAAAAAAAGGAAGAGGGAAAGGAGTACTTGTAATCCTGGTCACTTAAGCATTCCAGTTCTCTGCACATCTTCACGGATATTGGCAGAGCTCAGGGATGGGGAGATATGCTGCAATTTTCCTGAATTTGTTCTGGCAGAAACCGTTACTTTACCCTTTCCCAAGCCAGGAAAGTGCCTTTGTCAAAGTCTTTTCCAAGACTTCAGTTAGCACAAACACACAACTCGGAAGCCACACAAACCTACACCGGCTGCTGAGACTCTTTAGACCCCTCTCTGCTCTTTAGGTTTCTCTCTAGAGCTCTTTAACTGAACGATCTCTTCCCTTGCTAAAATTGCACATATACAGGTTTACTCCAGCAGCTCACTGTAGCACCTATGAGTTCTAACACATTGTAAACAGATTGCAACAGACTTCACCACACCTTACGTAGCAGTAGCAGGCTGAAGGGCTGAGTGTTTTGGCCTCTCTCCCCCAACTCATCCCACCACTGTGCTCAGCACAGGATCAACGCCTGCTGTAAGACTACCCTACTAGGGCCTGGAATTGAAAGACTGAAAAAATGTAGCTATACATGCTTTAAAAAGACTGGCTCAGACTACTAATAACTCTTAATGCACACAAGCAACAGTAAAATATTAATTTTACAGCAAAGCACATCTGGATAGGCACAAGCCTCAGGAAGTAAAAGCTTCACAAGGCAGAGCGACATCACTGTAGAAAATGGAATGGTGACCTCAGAAAAACAGATCACCGGGGCTTACCACTTGAGCTCTGCGGGTTTTCTTTAATCATTCTGTACAATTTGTTATCCAGTTGTTCTCTTCCGATGGGCTTGTTCTGCTACTCATTTGTATATGCTTAAAATTGGGATCCATGGGGTGGGTGTATACGGTTACTTTTCCTGTCTTAGTAAGATATCTTGCATATTATGCAAGTCACTGATAAATGCCCACTTGCTGCTGTGGCTGTGCTTCACCATTTGTACGCTGCTGAATTAATCTTATTAGGAAGTATAACATTCAGAGCATTTATTCCTTACTTCCTTTCATTTGTATAAATATGTTGCTCTGCTATGTTCTCTAATTGCTTAACATCTGTTAGAAGGAAGAGAAAATAAACACATTATGGCAAGAACAAACTGTAATACCCTTTTAAAAAGTACAAATGTAGAAATGTTTTACAGAGTGGGCTGAGAAAAATCAGGAATACCAAAGTCAAAAAACAGCAAAAGTCATCCAGCCCATCAAGTGAGAAGAAATCTTTGTGATCAGAATTCCCACACTAATTAAGTTAATTTGGTTCAATTTTAGCTCTTGATTAAAGTGTTAATTTACTAAAAATGGTGTTTGGCCAAAACCTAGTATATGTGATCATAGGAAAGTCTGAAAGAAAGACTTTCTACTCAGCCACTGCTAGCAGCACCCTGAGCAATTACTCAGCTTTTTGCATGTAGGACCTCCTCAGGTCCCTGTGCCAGGACCATTTATTAAATTGTACATTTAAGGGTATCCTACTAGTCTAGGGCCAACTGATGACATTAGCTTCACGTACAGCCACTAAAATCCCCTTCAACTCACAGCGACTTTGAGAAGCGGTTACATCACACCACAAAAACTAGGGACGAACAAGAGCTATAAACCCTTAAGTGTATCCTACTGTGCAACTGCCACAAAGTGTTAGGACACTTCTGAATTTCAGGCCTGAGCTAGCTTTGGTCTTCAGTTTACAGGCTTGCTGAAACAATTTATTGGTGAACCCATCTAATAGGGATGCAGCTTATACTAGCAAAAAGAAACCATGATAACCAGCTAGATCCTTCCGCTAGCAGGAACAGAGGACCAGAAAAGCTAGAAAGAGTCTTAAATTCATTTGATTGTGCCTGCCCAAGAAGCACTGCTACTATGTTTCCTTTGCCCCAACCTGTATTTTACCTCCTGTTTAAAAGAGGAGAACAAAGTCTAATTTTATCTGAAATATTGTTAAATCCCAACGCGTAATCTGAACCTGCCGCACATTACTTGTACATTCCAATGTCATTCTGACAGAGCTGACAAAGCAGCAAGATTTTATTGTGCGATTTCATGAATGAAATGCCATAGGCACAGAGTCCTGTAAATAGCATTTCATTTTGGTGAGCTTTTTTTTTTTTTTTTTAAATTCTCTGCTACTGCCATTCTTTGCCTCGCTGTCAGAAGCACACCAGTTATCAGCTGGGGACTAAATTGTGTGCAAATGAAGAATTTATTGACTTCAGTATTTTCCCCTCCATATTTTGTAAACTGGAGTCAAACCATTCACTGAGATAGAAGTATCTTGTAAAAAGGGGAATATATCACTTCCAAAAGATATTTTATCCAAAACGCTACTCATGGAGCCTGATACTCCTAGCCAAAGCTGAGGGTAACAAGAAAATGTGAGCGTTGTGTAAGTCAGCTCACACAGTGGCAATTTTAGACTCTGCACTTCCCTATATATTCTCAAGCCATACATGGAACACTTGCAGGGATGGAATTAGCTAGGACAGCCACGCTGGGCAGAATCACCTACCAGGGGATGCCTCTCTGGGAAGGTCCCCCACTAAAGCTGCCCCTCAGGGACTCCTGTGCTCTGCATGGCAGATTTCATACTTTGCCCCCCCATCGCTAGATGCTTACTATTGGCAGAGGCAGGCATGTTTTCAGTAGCTTTATTCAGGACTTAAGAAGAGTTTTTCTCAGTACAGAGACCTCCTCATAATCATTCAACAGAAATCACTAATGATATCAGTAACACTGAAGATAAAGAATATATACATTTTAAATGCCAATGGATCTTCCGACTGGGTATTTTAAAATATGCCTTAAATTACAAAACCAAGGGCTATGTCTATGGGAAAATATGGCAAGACAAACAGCAGTGAATGAAGACGATCACATTTTTCTGTGTTTTGCAAATAATTCAGCTGCAAATCTGCAGGAAACAAAATAGGTTATTACAGTGTAGCGAGCAACTGATTGCATCAGAGAGAATTGGCTTGGTGGGGAGAACGACAATGTGTAGCAAATCTCTATTCTTGATGCAGTTACTAGCACCACAGCAAGAAGAAAACCACAGCCCCCAAACGTTTATCAGCGTCCCCAGCTATGTGCACAGACAGGCCAAATTCTGAGTAGCACCGCGTAGTGCCCTGCATAGCACGGAGGGGAAGGGCACAGGAGCTATGAGAAGGGCTCTCTCACAGGCAGCACATGTTGGGATAACTCCTGTTTTGTGATCAAGCTGGGGCCTTTCTGCGTGGACTCTGATAGGTGACGCTCACCTTGCATGTCTGGCCCAGTACAGGCTCAGGTCCGTATTTAATAAATCCCCAAAGCAGAGGTTCATTGGACTGAAGGAGTACTGCAACCACACAAAGTTCATAAAGTAAGTATGATCTGCAGCACAAGCTGCACTAACAAGGGCTACTGAGGTTAAAAGAGAGAGAACTACAAATTTAAGTCTTTACCTTATTATATTTACACACAAGTAAATATTGCCCAGTAGTTGTTAAAAGTAGAGAATAAACTGCTGGAAATCATATGGCATACTTCCCCTCAGATTGTGTTCACAGACATTTTGCAAATAGATGAAAATATTCTTCACTTGTGTGACCTTTACTCTCAGCTCAGAGTATACTCAGGTCACAAGCATCACTACAGTTTCGCTGACGGACGCAGTTTCGTTTCTCCACCCTTGCTGGAGAGATACCAAGATAACCAATACAACAAGCTGGGATTTCTCATGATCAAATTCATCATTTGCGTCCTGCGGCTATTTAAGCTTTCAGTCTGCTCGTTCCTGGTTATTTGCTCTAGAAACATGCCACACAAATTTTCATGAAAAAGCAAACTCAAGAGATACTTGATGAAGACACGACTGTGGAAGAATGAAAAGTCTAGATAAAAGCAGTCCTTTCCAGCTTCTGGCCAATCTATCAGCATGTTACAATGCAGCTTTAAGATGATGGGACCCTGTTCTGATACCAGGTAAAGGGCAGTGACCAAGATTGTCAAGGGCTCACCCTTCACAGACCACAGAGGCAAGTTTACTTCCCTGTTCCTATGTGTGGAGAAGCTGACGGAGAGATTACCTGGTTGGTTTGAAGTCACACAAGTTCTTCGCAGCAAAGCTGAAACACTGATTTACTGGCCCACTAATCCACTGCCACAGAGGAGAGTGCAGGGCGGCCAATCCCCAAAGACTAAGGAAAAAAGCTTCTTGTCCCCTTCAGAGTATTCTCTTTTTCAAAGATCTATCTGACTCGACCAGCTAACGGCAGCAAAATCTAATATATACAAAATTATTTTACCCATAAATAAGGTTTCAAACCCCCAGAAACATGAGCAGATGTAGTGTATATGCCAAGCTAGGAGCATCCTTAATTTGCTAACTCTGGCAAGGAGAGAAAAAAAACCCAAATGCACATTTGTTTTTTCCAGTGGGTTAGCATTTTGTTTCTCTCTATGCTGGACAGACCATCTGGGCAGAGGGGAAGCAGCGTTGTTTTCAAATGTTTGTTTTTAATGAGCAAAAATTATTCTGCCTCAGCTTTGCAGGCACAGCTACAGGGTAAGACGCAGCCTTGCCTGTCTGGTTAATGGCTTTTTGTCAGGACAAGTTAACACATTCCAAGAACACTGTGTTATCTCAGCCACCGCTCTATGAAGAGCGCATGCCTTGAGACTTCTGCACTCGTGAACAAGCGAGGATACTTCAACTCTTTCTTGCTACATTGAAGAACAGTGGTTGGTGGGTAAAGCAGGGTTTACCTGGGACCCAGCCCAGCTCTGCCAGTACCTTCCTGCAGCATTACAAGGCTGAAGACTTCCTGGCCTTTCTGGAAAACCTCCCCAGGAACTGGGATCCCTCAAACAGCACTGACTGTCATACTCACCATGCAAGCTGCAACTTGGCAGCACCACATAACTCTGGACAGTCTTTTTCTTGCCACGGGATAAAGTAATTCACACATGGAGCTATGGATGCAATCATCTCCCTTTTAAAGCCCATTTCTATTCTCGATTTTATTCACACAAGGACCATCTATTCTCTTGAGCACATCATTAACAACTTACAAATAGAGAAAAAACTCTTTCCTTCCCTCTACAAAGGTAGCCTTTTTGCTTTTAAAAGTGGAGGCACCATTTCAGCTAAACTTTTTAGAAAGTGTTTCTTGAAATCCAAGTCAGTGTTTGTTTTCAAGTAATTTTCTTTTAAATAGATCGGGGGTGGGGGGTGATGTAGAGACTTGAACACGCATCTCTAAATCCACAATGAACAGAAAACACTCACCAGAATGTGTCAAAGGTGAAAACAGTTTACACTTTAAAACGTGGCTGATCTGAAACACTTCCCTAACATGAAATTCCCTTTTTTAATACGTATATATTGATGATTATTATACCATCCTACATAAAGTCAGCTGGAGAGATGCGTGGTGCCTCAGCAGCTATTGCTGCTAAGAAAAAAATGCAAACATTTACTTTACCCAAGAAATTTAGCAGATTCCTCAACAACAACTCAAAGTACAGTCCTTCAGGAGACAGCAGTTGTGACACTCCCCTCCTGCACCGAAGCTCACACAGTGGCAGTTTTAGACTCTGTACCTCCCTATATATTCTCAAACCATACATGACACACTTGCAGGCCCAACGTCAGGGATGGAATTAGCTAGGACAGTCACCTCCAGCCTCAGGACAGTGCACACGCTGCTTCCCTCCCCTGACCACAGCAGCAGGGATGGGCAGAATTGTTTACCAGGGGATGCCTCTCTGGGACAGAGGACAGGGTCACAGGCAGGCAGCTCCCCAAACTCTACTTCCACATCCAGCGAGATAAGGTGAACTGCAAGAAGCGTCAGAACTTGATTTGTACAAGCTACTCAAACACTGCAAATGTATCAAACAGGGGAAAGAAGTTTTCAAATTATCCTCAGTATTTGTCCTCTTTGCATGCCTGGGAGGAATACATTGTGCAATTTACCTTCAGTTTACAAATGGCCACACAATTGGGAAGAAAAAAAATAATGAAGCATGAAATACAAAACCTGCATTTGAACTGAACCATTAAACAGTAAAGGCAACACAGCTGGATCCAGTTAAGTGCTCTTTATCCAGATTCAGAGCCCAACTTAGAAGCTAGTGCCAAAGCACCACCCTCCCCAAAGAACAACCCTTTGGAAAGGGAAAGGGATTTAGTGTAATAAAACACACAGGCCAAATTCTCTGCCGGTTTTGGGTAGAAACAGCCACACTGAAGGCACAAGGTAGAAAGCACTTGAACAGTAACAATTTACACCAGATTAGAAGTTAACTTTTGGCAACAACAGAGGAGCAATTACAGGCAGGAATCTGGAGCCAGCTTTAGCTCTCATTTGTTCCTGCGAAAATACAGAGCAACTTCAGGGAAATTCCTGGGCTAATGCTGAGGAAAAATACTAACAGCAGCCTGCAGTGTTCTTCTGAGCCTAGTCACAGAGAAACACAGAATCTAACTTCATTGCTGCCCTTTTATAGCCATTTACTAATTCGCACAGGCTCACAGGAAATCACTAAAATTGCTCTGTTGAAGACCTGCATTTTGGTTTTCCTTTATATACCTACACCAAAGAGCAGATGTACATCCCTCGTCAAGCAAGCCAGGCAGCTAGCAGACAGCTTCTACTGTCTGTATTTTCCACACAAGCAGCAGAGCTTCACTGGTATGAAGGACAGATGCACATCTGAACCCAAACTACTCTCAGCTGCTGCACAGAAGCTATGAAAGGATCAGAAGTCTTGGGACAGCTTTGTTCTAGCTAGGACGTGTTACTGTGCAACCACAGCTTTAGGGAAGCCTTTTTGACATGAGCAAAAAGAAACGCCTCAGCAGGGCTGCGAATCAGGCCACTTCAGAAGAGTTAATGTGAGCTACCTGCCTCCAGCTCCAGAGACACAGAGGTTGTTTTCAGATGCTGTGGTCAAATGAGGGCCAGAAGGAGCAGGTGTTTCTTCAGAATCATTTCTATTTACTATAGCAGACACTGATTCAGTATGAAGGGAGGCGGATGAGGCTATTTGGATCAAACCTGGTGGGAAGGCAATTGGCTCAGCCACCTGGCAATGCTGGGAACAGGAGCAACCTCCGGCAAGCAGCCAAACTCTCAGCAGAACACAAGGGGGGTTTTTTGTTTGTTTTTTTATTGCTAGCATGGATGGGACCAGGTTGACAAATGGAGACAGTGAGGTTGACACAGGTACATAACCCACACACTATGGGCATCAGTAGTTTCCACAGATTTTGGACTGCACAGAGGTTAGCACTTCATCTGTATCGCTCCCCTGTGCTGCAGGCACAGAAGCCATCTTTGCACCTGTGCTGGGAGTCGTACAGTCTCTGGCATCACTTAAAAAGCTCTCACTTGGGTTAGGACTCCTCCCATCTCTGACTGCTAGTTGGAAGCACAGTAGTTCTGGGCAACATGGCTATGCTATCACTGTCCCCTGTTCCTGTGGCTAGGACTAGGTTTGGCCTAGAGCCATTCCACTGGTACAAAGCAAGCACAAGGCGAGACAATCCTGGATAGCTACTGAGCCCAGAGCTACACTGCAGGACGGCAGACGCATAAAAGGGGGTATAATGACCTGAAGAACCAGGTGCATGTTTTTATAAAAGCATATTGCTCATCTGAATTGGATCCAAAACTCTTCAACTACTTTATATTTAAAAATGCAGTTTCCCATTCCTGTAGCAAATAGCATCGCCTGCCTTTCTGTATTGCCTGTTCTTGAAGATCGGATATCAGCTATCAATTGCAGTAGCAAGCATCTAATTTAACTTTGGCAGCAAGATGACAGTGTCTTGAATGCTAAATTACATCCGCAAAAAGGTCAAACCCCATGGATACCTGAGATTTACATAATTCAAACAGCTCATCATCAGTTGCATCCTTTTTATTTATTTTTTTTTTAAAGCTACTCCAAGGCAATGATTTTGACATGACTTTCGGGAAAGTGACTTTTGGTGGGTAATGTTCTTGGGTTTGACCTTGTTTCTACAGTGTTAATTACTGTCATTATCAACTGCTTGCATCTTCAGAAAAAAAAAAAAGGCAATTAGTTATAGGAATCAGCCCTCCCCTACAATCATTATAATAAACCAGAAACCCCTGCCCTGGAATGGATAGCATTCTATAGTCTACCAGACCCTCCTCCCTTCATAAAATAACAGAGCTGTTCAACAGACTGTTACACCAAACTGGCCAGCTTCTCTGCTGGTGTAAACTGACACCAAGTGCTGAAAGCCCTGGTGGAGTGCACTGCTGATCCCACACTAGACAGGAGTCCAGGAGACAGATTCATTTCTCAGCAATGCCCCTGATTCCCTGTGCAACTTTTAAATAGTCTAATGCAGAAAACAGTACAATGAAAAAGGATTTCTGTCCCGGTTCACAGCAAGGAGCAGAGTCATGTCTTTTCTTTCAGGTCCCATTCCCATCTGTCCAATTTTTTGGATGACAAAGACCAGGCGCTTTCCCTCTCAGTGCCTCGGTTTCCTTTCTCCTCCCCAGAAAGCTCAGTCTGCGCAGCAGCACAGGCTGAACTCCTTCGGTGCGCAGCTCTGCTAAGCACACCTCATTGCTGCTAACCTACTCAAGCTTTCCTCATGGTTTATATTTTGCAGATGAATTACAGCTTTGTAATTAATCTTCCTCCTTATAACTCTGTATGTTAATTACCATGATTATTTCTGGTAATTCCATTTTATAAATGCTCCTAAAAGTGTGAAGAGCTGACTGCACTATCTGAAATGAAATCTCTGTTCAGGAAATGCGATGAGGGAGCAGAGGGTGCAGGGCAGAGTCTTTCGAAACCAAGATGAAATTGTGTTGAGTGCCAAGCACTTGGTTCTTCACTGGACTCCTCCTGCCCCATGGCTCCTTAGCCTAATTATCATCAATCAGAACAGGAGCATTTTGATCTTGCTTGCTGATAAGGCACAGATTACTCACTAACAGACTATTCCCTCCCCCTCTGGCAAAAAAGAGAAAGTTAGCTCTGAGCAAGTACAGTCATTGCTTGCTCAGGAAGGAAAGTCAAAACACAGACACCAAATTCTAAACACATTGAACACCTGTGCCATCAACAAAAGCAGCCCATCACCCAGCTGTCTACCTCCCTCCTCCTGCATTACTGCTCCTCATGTTATGTAGCACTTGTTCCAGTGTCATTCAGCCAACTTCAGTGGTCCGTCTTATTACCCAGCTCGCTACTTCCCTCCCAGCTCATTTCTCCACTTGAATTCTGCCTCCCCCTATCTGAATTTCAAGAGTTGATTTTTTTTCTTGTTTGAGACCTGAAAGGCATGATGGAAAGACACGTTTAGGGTTAATAAGTATCTCTATCAATAGAATATTCAATAAGTATGAATAACCATCACATCTCTCCCAACCCTTCTGACTGATGATAGCTAAATTACTTCTAAATATAGCCCTTAAAATCTGCATTAATCCTGTCTGCTTCAAGCGTGTTAGGTTTATTGACAGCATGAAGATGTAAGCCAAGCACCTGCACAGAACACAAGCTTATAAAACAGGAAATAAGAGCAATCCAGATGAAATGCAACTTCCATGAACCTTGTCTTTTTGGTTACACTTCTCCTCTGAAAGCTAAGACTCCCACCAAATAATCATTTCATTGTGGACAGCGCTGGACTTCAACCTAACTAGAGAATTGTACAACAGTACCACTTCCATTCATATTATATTACTCTCCAGGCTGGAGAAAGACAACCAGAATTAGAGCTTCCTCTTAGAATACCAAGAGGTTAAGAAGAACAGTAATTTCATAGAACATTCGGTCTCCATTTCCTAATAGAAAGTATGGTAGTAGTTCCAGTGTATCCAAACACTAAAGCCAACACAAGCAATTCAGATCACAGCAGCAAACAATCCTATCTATAAGCTTTGGGAAGATCTTGTAGAGCTAGTAGGCAAAAGAAGTCAATTGTTAATAGGCACATTTGTTTATGTTTGACTTTATCCAAAGAAGGCAGCATCTCGATCCAGAGCACAGCCTCACAGTTCTTTTTATGTGTATATAGCAAAGAACACGCAACTATAGGCATTTCTTCTGCCTGCATGTCTTAGAGTGCAGCAAAAAAACCAAGGAATCTTCCATGGTGAACTGACTTGTTTGGAGTAGGCCTTTCAGAAGGACAATTGTAGGAGCAGGTAAGACTGGAGCCTTCAGCTACTGGCTGTAGCAGCATTTAGCTGATACACTGTGCTGTAAGAAGTCCACAGTATGCCTACAGACATACATCCGGAGTCAGTCCTGTTTTGCTCTGGTGTAAATTACGAGTAACTCCATTAACTCCTGGAGTTACAGCAAAGCAAGAGGTAAATAAGGCCCCTGATCATGTTCCCCCTAAGGACAGCCTGCCCATCACAGTTTGGGTTAATGCACTTTGCTGCTAGTTCTGGGCTGTTCGCCATCAGTAGTAATTGGATTGCAAGAAAGGCAGATCTGTGGTTCCAAATGACATTTTTATCAATATCTGTCTGTTTACAGGTGTCTGTCATAACCTTCAAATACACTTAAATAACTCATTCATCCAAGCATTGAACATATGCTGGGAAGGAGATTCATCAAGCAAATGCACAACTACTGTTCAAGTTTTTGCCTTTTAAAAAAATGTTAATGAAAGAACCTTTCCTTGCCTGAAACTGAGAGGCAATGTGAACTGCATGGCCAAGTCTTCATAACAAAATCAGTGGGGCTGGTGAAGCAAATATTCACCTCGAAAGTTGCATTTGGATTTTTTTTTCATTATTTTCAGCAGGAATTGTTATTAAAGGTTTTCAAAAGAAGAAAATCTACTTTCCTGGAGAGTTCATTGTTTCTTTATAAAACAGTATTATTTTAGATTCACACCTACTACTGCAGTACCCTGTGAATGCTGTAGCTCAGTTACATTACATGCTCACTGCAACATAAAGCTAAATAATGACCTCTATTTAAAATAAAACCCTCAATATTTCATCTCTTCTGGCTTCTGATATGGAAAGATAAACTATCAAAATTCAGAGCTAAACCTTTTAGCCTTTGCTGAACCAGAGAGAGCAAGACCTTCTGGTCCCCAGCCTGTCTAAAGATCTAGTGAACCTAGACACAACTGCAACTGAACTTCTACTTCCAACTTCAAGTCTGTCAAAACAGCCCTCAGGCAAGCACAACCTATACAGTAAGGCCTTGTTTTGTAAATTAAGCTGGAAGTGATTTGTTCACAGTTCCTTAGTCCTTACAACTGTTCTCACTGCAGGAATACTGCATGCTCCCTTAAAATACAGAATGATATTTTTTCCACCCTGTACTTATTTTCGGTCTCATATACAAGTCAGGTAGAATGGCATGAACCAAATCTGCTACTACCATTCATTTATAGCATTAGCACCTTTACGACCAATACTCAGAGTGGTTTTATACAAGAGTTGATGTTATACATGTAAAACAAGGGATAGACCTTCATGTGCATATCCAAGCCTTCCAAATATTGAATCATTTGAATCGTACAAATCACATTGTGGTACTCAAACAGTTAACAACTGCAGTCTTCAACTCTCCACGCGACAGAAAAAGCACCATCCCGTCCACTCTACAACTATACAAACTGCACAGAACACGCCATTTGTTCAAGACTGCAGAGAGTCATGGCAGGGTCCTAGTTCCTCGACTTCCCCAAACTTCCTCCTGGCATTTGAAATGCAGACAGGAATACTTTCAATTAACATGACGGCAGTATTGTCTCTACAATTTTTTAAGACACTCGCTGTCAGGACGGTTCAGAGTTACCACATAGTTAAATGCTTTCCTGAAGAGTCACTTAATACCCTGATAAAGCCTGTTGCATGACTCCACCTTGCAGGGAGCAGCTTACTCCTACACCACTAACAAAACCAGAGGACTTCTGACCTCCTAGGTTGTGCAATCCTTCTTCTTTCTGATAAGCACTCAGTGCCATTTGAAAGGGCTTTTCGGCGAGTTTGTGACACAGTGACTGCATAGGATGTATGCAGAAGAAAGGCACCTGCTATCTCTACAGCAGACTGTGCTACTTCTGCTTTATTGGAAGCTTCAGTTCCTGTAATTGAATGATTACTGCTTTCATTGAGCAAAACAAGACAGACTAAACCCTCACAATTGCAGACAAGAGTTGCAAAGAGTTAAAGGGCTCAAAAAATCACAAGTAAAATTCAAGTAGACATTAAGAAAGTCTCATGATGTTGGAAGGAGAAGAGGGAATCCCAGCTCTTGGACTGGCATTACAAACTCCCGGAGCGCAAACAAGTACAACTGCCACAGTTGGCACCGCTACATGTGATGCTGTTCAAATGCCAGGTTTAGACAACATAGTGCTGCCAAGCCCACTCAGCAGAACACATGCTCACTTAAAAACCAAAGAATAGCCCCATCCTCAAAATGCTGATTCCTCAAACATTCTAGCCGCCACAAACTCGTTTCTATTTATTTTGCCTTGCTAATGACCTAACAAATTAGAAAGAGGCTTATGTGTGTCAGATTAAAGCTCTATGATTATGTCTTTAATGTTTTAGTTTAATATTAAATTTAATCAGGGCAGCAAGGAGGTGGTGAGGAGGGAGGGCCAAAACCTGGAAAGTGTCACCAGCAGCTCCTTTTCAACATCTGAATTGGAATGGCTTTTAGCCAGATGAGCAATTACTCCAACAACCGAGACAACCCATGCATGCGAGGCCCATATGCTCCTGCCTAGCCCCAGCGAGGAGCTCTGGGAAGTTCTGTCACTTCCCACTGTTCTCCAGGCAGCTCCAAGAAGTACCCCATGCTCACAGCACTAACCCCTCAGAGGGTAGGGATCTCAGGAAGACAGCCACCCCCAAACCCTTCTGTCTCTCTAGCTTTCAAAGTAGCTGCCAGCTGCCAAGTGTCACTTGCAGTAGGAGGCAGGGACAGAAAGCTTCAGGTCTGTGTGATCTCTCTCTGCTCTGGCTCAGTGGGGAGGATGCGCTCAGAGTTAAGCACATGACGCTCAGAGCCAGCTTCCTTCAAAGCCAGGCACCAGGGCAGCCAGCCTCAGCTGGGACAAACAGGCCACCATGCTGGGGTGAAGTGACATGACTTCATACCCCCCACTGAACAGAGAGGATGAAAAGCAGCCCTTACGACATGTGGTACGAAAGCTCCTTACAGCAGCACAGATGTTAACATTGATGGCACTACAGAAGAGCTCCTCTCTAGAGAGGTCCCAAGCCCCTGTGCTGTTTACAGCAGCACTGACAGACATGTCCTGGTGACCCCTCTGTGCAGACATGTAGCTGTCCTAGCAGGAAGGCAGCAGCTCATGACTTTCCTGCTTACTCAACACAAGGTTAGGCAGCTTTAAGTCTCTGTGACATCCTTACTGCAGTACTGCAAAGTCCAGTCCTGTGGGGCACTTACAGCCGTGCAAGGGCTCCTACAACTCAAACCCTGTCATTGTCATCAGCCAGCAAGTGACAAAGCTGTATGTGGACAATCACGGGTGAGGTACTGCTTGATCAGCTGAAGTTCAACTGTGCACATGCTGCTAGCATGTTGCACTAGGGCAGTTAAGCCACTCTCTCACAGATTAAGCTAATACTACTTAGTAACTGATGCACATCAACCAACTGGCAGTTAACTGAGGGGCTGTGGTCCCCGCAGCTAACGTAATTGCTTAAGATACAGACACACACTGACAACTACAGTACTCTGATCATTCCCAAGCAGCAGGGAAAGAGGCTCAGAAGCCCAAGTCTCTTATACACCCCAGGAGACAGAGCTCTTCAGGACTTCTGCCTTGACTGTGACCACATTGAGCCACGTTCCCAATCTCTCGTTTTTAAAAAAGCGTCACCACAGTGATCCGCCTTTAAACGCACCTCATGTCCCCAGTCCATAGGAAACTAGAACAGTTTGCACCAACAGTAGCTGTTGCACATTACATCTACACAGAGCCCTTTGTCCAAGGATTACAGACCTTCCAGAACTTAATTAAGCAAGCTGTAACCCCCCCACCCTCCATAAAGTGCATTAAATTCTCTGTCAGCATTTTTAGACTAAAGCACTATTTTATTGCAGTTATTAATTGGCTGTAGGTTTCAAGTTCCTCACCCAGGGAAAGATTCAGTTCCTGCCTTTCCAGCACAAAGCTTAAAGTCAGGATTCTTGGGGCTTCTAGTTGTAGGTTCTGCCATTGATTTCCTCTCCTGACATTAGACGTGTAATTACTGCTCATCCAGCCAGCTACTCCCTTGGGGTGGCAGAGACATACAGCAGACACCCAAGGGATTAAAAGAGGTACCCAAGAACAACTGGCAGTGTACCTGCTATAGCCTCTGAAGTCTGAAACGAATTGTTCGGGACTAACTTTTCCTTTGGCTGATCTGACCTCATGTCGCAACTGCTTTGTTTCTCATTCTGCTGGCAAGCTTCACCTCGTCCTTCTTGTCTTGATTTGTCTGCAAGGCTATCACATAACTGTAGTGTGATTTGTCCTGATGTTCTGGGCTAGAATACACAGACAGTACAAAGCCTCTTGGGTGACTCTGGTGCATTCCAGACCCCTGATGCCATTTGGTAAGTTCTCAGGGGTCAGGCTTGACTCCTGCTGTACAACACCTAGCACAGCCAGGGCCCATCTAAGATCAAGCTCTGCAACGCCACTCACAACTATACTGAAGTTTCGTACTTTGTATCTGACTCCCACCTGTACCTTATGCTTCTTTTGCTCCTCCCCATACCAAGAGCCTTCTTACCCATTCATATTTCTAGATCTGAGCAGAAAGTCAAGGTAGTCCAAACAAACAGAACACATCAACCTCCTTATTTCACAGTGCTCTGACCCCCCATCACAGAAGATGACAGAAAAATCCTGATCAATAGACCAGCGACTATTTCACAGCTACACACAAAATCCTTTATATTGTGCAGAGCTGTGGCTATGGCCTCACATCTCCAGATGAAGTCAAAGGAATTTACCCATGCACAGCCAAGAGAGCTCATATGTCTCAATTCCCCCACCCCACAAATGATCTGTGGATTACACGGACTAACCTTTCAAAGTATTGCCAGATCCTGAGATCCGACAGCACTGTGTCTATGTGATGTGTCACAGTAGAAGTGTTCTCCATCCTCTGTAGAGAGCAGTGAGATTTTTAGAGGGTATACTATGGGAAAATATATACCTCTACTTTTGTCTCCATTGCAAGAGAAGCAAGCAGATCACCTCATTTTCAGGCCTTCTTGGAAAGTCGAATCCACAGACCTCCTAGGGATATGTCTATGCTATAACGACTGAAAAAGAGAGTTGTGAACACAGAGAGCACATCCATTGGCATCTGGACACAACGTGGACTGGGAAAAAGACTATCAAACAGCTGGGAAAGCGACTGAGTAGAAAAAAAGAAAACCACACCAGCTGAGATAAAGGATACTCTGAGCACAACAAGCCTCCTTCACCCTTAATCTAACTTCTGCTGCAGCTGGCCAGAAGAGCAAATGGTTTCACATCAGAGCATTGCCACTGGGCTCAGCACAACGGGAAACAGGCTGGTGCGCAGAAGCGGAGTCCAGCTTTCTTTTGACCCAGCCAGACAGGCCCCCCACTTACTACATAAACCTTGCGCTCAGCTCTCAACAGCTCACTGCCATGATGAAGAGACGCTACACCGCTGAGAAGAAAAGGGTTACAAGGACAGGGTTTAAAAATAAATCAACTTTTGTGTTGTTTTGGAAGTAATCTATGAAAAAGATTTGGTTGTAAAAGGCATTGTATAAATGGAGGCACTATTATTGTTTGACAATAAAAAAACCAAACAGTTTTCTTATATTTGCTTGGAATAAAACCATTTTGCAGATGTCTTCAGACAGGCTTTTTAACTGCTTTCCGCATCTTAATTTTCCCTTTTAGGTTTTTATTACATTTAAATTACAATTATGCCTGTAAGCAGTCAAGGGCAACTTTTAACAAGTCTGTCACTGCTGAACTTTTCACTGCTCAGATCACCTTTGCTCAGCCGCCCATAAACAAAGCTCACCCCTTTTCTGATACCCCTCCTCTTTTTTTTTTCAGCAGGAATGCTTCTCCTACACTTTGTGCTTCCAAAGAACTCCCTCCCATGGCATATTACTGCTCTAATTACTCATCACAACAGAAGAGCCAAAAGCCCTTCTCCATGTTTATCCAGAACAATGCTCTTTAGGAAACAAACTCTATCCCATAGAGCTAGAATGAAGGAATAACATGCAACAGAGAAATAAAGGTACCTTTTTCACTGACCAGTTTAGATAATAGACATGGTCAGGAAGAGCAAAGCCAAAAAAACCCAACACCTCTTACCAGTGCAAAATTTTAGATTAAGTAAATCATCTTGGAACAAGAAAAGGTTGCCTAAAATATCTTAATAAAATAAATTATCTGTGCTAACAGATGACGGTTTCAACAAGAATTTGGCCAGTAGTTTTGGTTACTACCAGAAAAGAAGAGACTATCCTCCATTACCCTCCTCTTCTGCAAGCACAACTGGTCCTGCTTCCCTCAACCACAGTGCTTAAGTATTTCTGCAGTGTTCTACTGATTTACACTTTCTGAAAATCAGAAGCAGGGACTAGTGCTGGACAATGTCCTCCTAAGAGTCAATAAATGGGACTGCCCCACAACAGAGGTTATGGGTGGAGTGAGGTTTCCTAAGCTTACCTTGCTCAGAGGCTCCCAACAAAATAAAAATCACCTGGTGTCACAGCAGTGCTGGCAATAGCAGACACATGAGGAGACATTCAGCTGCAGACTGTGTGCACTGCCTGAGCAGCCTCTCCTCTGCCTCCTCTGGGACAGGAGAAGAAAGCAGCTTTCTTCCCCGAATATTGCTTTGACATAGCCCGAGTACAACTGTTTGGCAACCCCTTTAAAATGAAAACAGCATCTAAATAACCAAAGCACACTAAGAAATACCAATGGGAAATACCTCCATGGAGACTGCCTTCTTACTCTTGCACTTTGACATTTTCAAGGTTCTTCACTTCAGTGGGGGCAGCTGCAATTGCTGCAGGCCAAATTAATGTGGCATGTTAAAGAGGAGATCAGCACACCTGCTCTCTAATAAAGATGTTACTTCTGTTGCTATATTTATTCTTGTTTCACTCAATCTAAAGTAAATGCTATGCAGACTCAAAGCTGCTTTTTGCTTATGGGGAAACAGTCAGAGCCTCCAGTTACATCCAAAGCACAGAATTAGGTAAATAATTAAGTTACCTCATACACTCTCAGTTACTTCCCATGTCTGGAATTAGTTCATATTTTCCGGGTTGAGTATGTCTTGTTACATCAGCTATAACTATTCCATTAAAGCACTCTTCAGATTGTTTGGGGGTTCTCTTGATTAATGAGGCTGCCTGGGATGGAATCTCCCAGGACCAACACGTACCAGGAAGAAGAGAGGCTTTTGTGTATTTAGCACTTTTGTTGCCTATAGATGCACTGCCAGGTCTGTGGAGCTACAAACATCTCAGTCACAAGAACAGACTTCATTTAACAAAAGGTTCAATTAGCCCTTGTAAAGGAAGCCAGTCCATTTTGCTCAGCACAGCCTCATTGCCTGAAAATTCAGGAGGTACTTCACAATGCATGCAAGCCACCAAACATACCAGTCTGAATTACTAACAGCACTTCTCTGTCAAAGGGAAGTGCATTGTGCATTTTTGGGTTCACCTACACATGTAAACTAACCAAACCATTTCCCAGCTATTCTGAAAGAGAGGCCACAGAGAGCTTTTTCAAATACGGAGTCCAGAGTACCTTGCTTTGCAATACCAGCAAGAACCTATTTCCCTACCTAGACAAATGCGGACACATGTAAACCAACAGCACAGAGCTAGCTCAGCGCTTACCAGTAGCATAAGTAAGATTTAGTTTTCCTGTCCCAAAGACTAAACACGAGGCAAGGACAAACTGCTCCTGCAAGGGACCGCTCCACAAGCCCCAGCAATTGCTTACTTTGCTTATAAAGTCAGCTTTGTAACAGGGACAACTTCAGGATAAGAGCCATGTCCCCCACCACTCACCTTAACCACGCTGTCCTTATTTTAAGTGCCTCTGAAACGTGCACGAGGGCCTGTGCTTCCCCCAAGTCCGATTTCTGTTCACAAATGAATTAAGTGTTCAAGTTTTCTTTGAAGATGCCATTATAATCTTTATTAGAATGTGTTTCTACATTACAACAGTCCTTTAGGAAATTTGCACATATATTCACAAACCTATATCCAGTGTACCACAGGCACGCCTGGAATGGAAACAGAGATACACCATCTATATACAGAACAGCAAGATTTCAAAACACAGTGAAGAAACATAATGCTGGTAACCTATGATTTTAGCCGTAAGAGGTAACTAGCAGACGTTAAGACACAGCTTGAACAAAGTCCGATTCTCCATACGGCTTCAAAAACCATCTTATTTGCATGTTTCTATGCAAACTGAAATGCTCATCAGGGATTCTTTCAGATGCTCACCTTTCCCCCCAAAACTGCACTACTAGCTTTATTTCCCATTTAAAGTGGAAGAACTTTCCTTCTCTTCCAGTTCTCCAGTGTAAACTGGAATTCAGGCAAGCAATATCTTAATGCAGAAAATTATAAAGGCAGGCTCAGCATTAGGTGGCTGTTTCACATCCAACCGCAATTTAAAAGTTTATTACCAAATCAAGTGGCTGCATGGCCACTTCTGTCCTGTGCCCCTTGCACTGCCAGGTAGCACTCACATAGCTATGAGGAGGTTTGCTCTGTGTGTTGCGTTTGCTCAGCATCTATTTAAAGCCCCCATCAATACCCATACCTCTTACTAATTTTAATGGTGAATGATTACGCTCCGCATTCGGAGCTCAGAAAAGAGGTCCCCAGTAAAACTGCAACGATGCCATTATGCATCCAGGAGATTTTTAGGATGCCTGTCTTTGTGCTCCCCCCAAGAGTTGCAACAAGTCTATTGTTCTTCCTCATTAACTCTTTGTTATTTTTTGCCATCAACAGACAGCCATTTCCCCTGCAGGCTAAGAAAAAGCTCACACTGTAAGTAAAAAGATACAGGATTTATGAAGTTAAACTAAGTACAATGAATGAACAGCAGTGAAATATTAGCTGTAAGCAAATAACAGCATTGCTGCTTCACCAATTAGACTGGGGGGAAGAAAAAAGAATATGAGCCATAGTCAGCAGATTGTTTTGATGGCAAACGTTAACTCTGAAAGGGTTTGGTTATTAAGAGTTGCAGCAGCTCAGTATGGAGCCTTGTGCTGTTTATTTTACTTATTAACACTTGGGGTGCATGTTTGGAGAGGGTGCCATGGCACGTGCATACTAACAACCCTGTAATCTAGTCGAGTGAGGCATCCCTGGACACCGTTCAAGAGCTGCAGAGAAAAGAAGCATCTCCTAGCAGAGCTGGCAGGCTCACGGGGGCCGTATGCCCGGTAAACGGGTACCTGCTCAGCAAACCCAGCAGCACGCACGCTCCTCAGGAGTCACCCATCGCTCTGGGTTCATCCCTGCAGCACGGGCACGCTCCAGGCCTAAAGGCTTGGCTGGGAAGCTTGGGGCGTCGTGGACAATTTTAATCAAGTTAACTGTTTTTCCAAGGAAAATGTACCACGTACATAAGTTACTACTATCCTCCCCACAACATACAGCAACCTCACACAAGAGCTGAGGGGCCCAGCTGCTCGCAGGAGAGATGTTGCGGGAAAACATGGCTCCCGCACGCGGCTCACACAGGGACCAGCCCCATGTTCGGGGGGAAGAAAAGAACTCTCCTAAGGTAAAAACAGACCACAAACCATACCTTTGAGTTTCCAAGGAGCTGCCCCAGACAACCTCCAGCGGATCTTTCTGTGTTGCTTGATGCCAGCCCAGTACTTGGAATGTTCTGGAACCAGCTGCACCCCACAGCCACAGCAGCCCCTCCTCAACAGCACCCGCTGCCTCACGGCCCCTTCCCGCCTACACGGCCGCCCCCCCCAGCGCATGTGAGACTCCTCCCTTCCCTTTCCCTCCCCTTCCTTCCTTTTCCCTCTCTCAACGAGCAGCACCTGGGGCGGCTCCAGCGCCCACCGTGGCCACCTGAGGGGTCTCAGCGGCGAGGGCCTCCAGCGCACCTCAGGTGGGCCGCGGCAGGCTGGGCTGGGTGGGGCAGCCGCGGGGAGGGACCCTCTGAGGGGGGCCTCCTCCTGTTGTTTGCCAGCTCTCATACAGGATCTCAATCTTTACATTTTTTCCTTAATAGATGGGGTTTTGAGCAACCTGGTCTAGTGGAAGGTGTCCCTGGCTTATGGCAGGGGGTTTGGAACTAGATGAGCATTAAGGCCCCTTCCAACACAAACCATTCCGTGGTTCTGTGAAAAAGAAAACGGATTTGTTTTGTTCATTTATTATCTGGTCTGTCTTGATAATTTCCTCTATAATTGCCCTGTACTCAAATCTATCTAATTACAAAAGGGTTGCACCGTAATCCCACCCAAATTTAATTCTAGCCCACACCAGTCTGCCGTTACCTAGATTGCACCACAGCCTTTATTTATGGGCGGGCAGGCCTTAAGAGAGGAAGGGGCAGGGTGTCTCTTGGAACTGGCCCTATGTTGTTCTCTTGCTGTAGGTGCTGGGATCCTGGCTGCCCTCCTGGAGCAGCTGAACCGCCCTTGAGAAGAAGCCTCTTTTGGGTGAAAGTGGGGTGAGTGTACGTACCTCTCTCTGGGGTTCAGGTGATGGTCCTACTGTCTGCTGAGACCAGTTGCAGTGCATATGTAGAAGCTCTCTTATAGCGGGCCTTGTTGTACATCCTTTAGGTTGCAAAAATATTCGTTCAGCAGCAGCTGGTGTGCAGCCCACAGATGGGAAGCTGTGAGTCATGTATTGATTCTCAGTGCAGAGCTCAATGGAGAGCACAACCAAGGGTTGGTTCTCCACTTTTTTTTAAATACATGTAGAGTTCAGGTATTTCTAAATGCTTGTCCAGTTTGTATTTTTTTGCTGGATAGGGCTGTCCAGGTGCTGGTAAGAGCAGGTTCTTGGTGTCATGCACCTAGCTGGCTGCTTTTGGGGGGCTTTCACCAGGCAGGGCTGTGCAGGCTACCTGCAGAAACTGAGTTCTCCAAAAAATGCCAATGTTCTGTAGAGTTTCTACCCTGTTCGTGATGGTAGTAGTGGTGATGTGCTGAGCTGGGGTTTGGTGGCCATTCCACTGTGCCCAGCAAGCTCTCTGGGCCTGGCCCACTGAGGAGCAGTTGTATCCTAACTGTGGAGTGAGGGTGTCTCAGTCCTTGCTGTAGCAGCTTCTGGCATTGTGACCTGAGGGTGCTGGCTTGCTCGGTGGCTTGCATGCAAGAGCAGCTGAAGCAAATCAGAGTTTAGGGAGCGTTGTCCAGGTGTGTGATACTGAATTCTCCAGCTCTATAAGTGAGTAACAGTGGTGACCTAGAGCAAAAATGCAATGTAAGCAAGACCCTAGCAATTCCCAGACAATTCTACTGGCTATAACATTTATTGTCATGCTTCCAGGCTGATATCCTAACTCCAGGTGTAAGCCTTGTTTCCACCTGCCCTCTTGAACCTGCTTCAATGTTATAAACCCAAGTGCCCTTGACCTCACGTGGGATCTGCTTCCCTGACTTTTTTCCCTAATACAGAATTTCTGTAACTTCTCTCCCAAGTTTAACATGAACAGTCTTGTGAATAGGAAATGCAATGCTGTATGGTATGTTTTTAGCTCTCTGCTTCAGGGATTAGATGCACAGCTCCTGTTGCCATAGCTTTCATCCCTCTGAGACTTAAATGTGTCACATAAGCTGAATGAGGTACGCAACCAAATCTGGGGGGG
>Ga0065711_1035708_pt1 | contig 21934 bp, 14 predicted proteins | sample Hoacrofraction12_FD_59098 | JGI IMG/M metagenome (GOLD analysis project Ga0065711, IMG submission 59098) | Hoatzin crop microbial communities from Cojedes, Venezuela - Epithelial fraction 12 v2 (version 2) | ecosystem: Host-associated > Birds > Digestive system > Esophagus > Crop | place... | reverse complement strand
CTGCCAGGGAGGGGGCAGCCACAGCTTCTCTGGGCAGCCTGGGCCGGGGCCTCACCACCCTCACGGGGAACAATTTCTTCCTAATATCTCATCTAAATCTGCCCTTTTAGTTTAGAGCCGTTCCCCCTTGTCCTATCACTGCACACTCTTGGGAAAAGCCCCTCTCCCGTTGCCCTCGTATCTGGTCCGAATGTATTCCCTCGTCTGCTGCCATGTCTCCGTTTCTCCTCAGGGAAGAAGCAGTGAGAAGCACGCTCTTCTGAAGGTCCTTCACCCGTTAAACACACCAATGCACGGTTCAAACAGAGCCGCAGGCGAAGGCTCGGAAAACACCCCAAATGCTGGCCACTGAACTTCCTTAGCTGACTGTCCTTCAGCTGGCTCAGAGTCTTCTTTTCCTTTCTCAAAACGCTCGCCATGCTGACGAGTTACACGCCTGCAGTCCTCCAGTCAGCCCGGAACTGCTCGGCTCCGCGAGCGGGGCTGTTCCAACGCCCCCGGGTCTGCGCTGTTGGGCCATGTTCAGCAGTACTGACACGAAGATCGGTATCGTCCCGCTACGGTGCCTTGACGGCATCGCTCTTACCTTGCTGAGGGACGCGCACGCGCTACCTCAAGGTCGCTTGCTGCAGCCTGGGGTGTAGTACTCTTCCTAGAAGCACCGTGCTTCTTTCCAGCGCTGAAACAATTCCTAGCTGATGGGTACACTGCAGAGCGGGCGAGCAGCAAGCACCACAGAGGCAGGAGTTCAGCTAGCAAGGCCTGCTCTGCCTTCAGCTGCCTTCACTCCAGAGGACTCTGCGAGTGGGATGGGGAAAGGTTCATCCTCCAGCACTGTTAGCTGAACGTCTTTCACGCTGACCGGACTTGTCAGCAAATAATCCAAATGAAATACCGTACAGCAGCGTACTGGAAGAAGGCGTAGCCTGACAACGTGAGGTGAGACGATGCAAGATCTGACGATCAGTGTCTTGTTGGTGACAGGACAGTGCATTTCTCCAGGTGTGATGAAGGAGGTTGGCCAAGCCCCCGGGTGAGGACGCGCTTCCAGTGCCGCTGCAGTGACCCTGCTGCGGTGGGGGGGGCTGCATTTGGTTGCCCCTTGCAGTCCTGCTGGCAAAGCGTCACGCAACTGATTTAATGGAATGATTACACGGCTGAGCGGGGGAGAAAAGGAAAGAAAAATAGCTGAAGTCTGATGCCTGAATGTTGCAGTGAAGTGTCTCCTAATCCCCTAATAACAGGGTAAGCTTATGGTAAAGGTAGGTGAGGACTTGCGTCATTCCCTAGCTTTCAGGTGCGTGACCAGCCAGGATGAACCACGGGCGAGCGGCTGCAGCAGAGCCACCAGCGACAGCCGAGCAGCCAGAATGCACCTTCACCATTTCTCCACATGGTGCTGTTCAGGGTGTGATTTTTCAGCTCAGCTCCCCAAGGGATCGTGGCCTTGTGACCACCAAAGGAGTACAGGCGAGTCCATTCCCAAAAACGTCAAACGCAGCAGCTGACCTTAACCAAGTGGAGCAGAAGTGTGACGAGCACCTACGAGCACTGTCCGCAAGGACAACGCGTGGTCATCAGGCTGAAGACAGGCTCAAGGGACGGAGAGGCTGCAGCCCCAGGACACAAACCCAACTGCAAGCCGTCACTCTTCTCCAACTGCCTCCCGGCCGATCCTGGGGAATGCTGTATTTGGAAACTCCGGCCCATTTTGTCCCTTTCGATGGCTCTGCCCACAAGACCGAGGGAGAGGGACCTTGGTGGCTCCAGAGCTCTGGTTCAGTCGGAGGCAAGCAGACCTCTGTCACAGGCCTGATGACATTTGGTGCTCCGCGTTGTTCGGATGTTCCCGGTGGAGCAGGTGAGAACTGGAGGACACCGTCGTCTCGGGATCCAACATCCAGGCCATGGGGTGCCTGGGGGCTGCAGACCCGGCCCCGAGCCGCTGCCAGCCCGGCCTCTCGGTGGGGTGTTTGCGTCCACCTTGTCGAAGAACACCAAGTACCTAAAAGCTGGAAGCATTCGCTTCATCCAGTTTGCGTCACTGCCACCTCCCCGCTCTGTGATTTCTGTGAGAATCTGAGCGATGAAGTGGAAAAGGAAGATACACTTTGTCTGAAGATAATAAATTTAGAAGAACGTGTCTTTCCTGTAACAAGTGGAATGATATATGATACTATGATGTGTGTTAGCTAGGAAAAAATGTTAGTTAAATTTATCCTCCTTTTTTTGTTGTTACCCATTTACCAGGCTATATAAATAACAAGAGACATAACTATAGATCAAATAATGTCAACAGTTATATCCTCACCACATCTGCAGAGTTTCGTAAGCTCACTATGCTGTGAGGATAATGATGAGACTGCCAAGAACAGTGCAATGATTTGGAACGTGTCAATTATAAAAATACCACGTATTGACGCAGGACAAAGTAAGTTAAAGATCTGGATGAAAACAGCTCCGTATTATTCCCATCGTATAGGTGAGGCAGTTAAGGCAGAAAGGAAAAAAGCACCGCTCGGCACAGCTCTGAGTCACAGAACTGCCGCCTTCGGGGAAGCCAAACGGTTCGCACTGGGGAGGGATCTAAAGGTTTCTGCTTAGGAGGAGAAGCAAATAAAACCGAGACAGATCAGGCCCTGCGGTCCTTTTACAAAAGATACCCGCTGGAATATGTGTCACATATTAAAAATCAGATTCAAAGCAAGACCAGCTTAAAAGAATCTGCTGTAACAGGTTTAGAACATAAACCGCATCTGTTTTTCTTCTTGCTCGGCCCCCAGGACCCTTCATTTTTCAAACGCACGCACCCCACTTCTTTTCCTTCCGTTTTAAAGGCTGAAAAGTGACACGAGAAGTGTCTTGCTTTATAGAAAACAGAGTCTTCAGTGAAGGATAAGATCAGCTACAAATCATAAAAACAGTAGCCAGAGCGTAAATATTTAATAAAAATCTTTATGATTCTATAGACTAGAAATGATGGCAGAAGAAACACAGATTTGCAGAACATGAGTTCTCTTCCAACTGTATTTTACAAGATTCAGCCTATCAGTACATTGACATTTTTGCAAGTATCAAAAAAATAAAGCAAAACAGTATTACATTACACGGTCAAGACAACCAAAATCGTGGTGTGCTTCACAAAATCTGTACAAGTTAATCCTTAGCAGACCATCCTCGCTTCCTTCCGCACAAAAACGCTCACTGCGTATCTTCTGGTGTTTTTTTTAATTCTTTTTTTTTTCTTTTTTTACAAAATTATGACTACCAGCTAAGAACATGATGCACCTACTCATCAGCCATTTATCAACTTGTTCATCAGGATTTAAGTATGAAGAACCCAAGGTGCAAATCTGAAATGACACGGGCTTGGTGTAACCCAGTCTTTGAGAACAGGCCTTTACGTCTTCAGGACACACAGTGATGCTCTTCTCCAGCTGACGGAGTTTGATCCGACAACTCTTTTTTTCCAGAAAAACTCTCTTCCCGTGAACCTTCCCTCAGCTTCCCCTCCCCAGCAGCTCTAACTGGCCTAAGCCCTGGAGCCCTCACTGCCATGATCCCGCTTTCTCCTCTTCCTTTGCTCTATCTGTTTCTGGCCGGATCAGCTCCCGGCGCAGGCTCACCCCGCGGCTGCAGGAGTCCCCGCGCTGGCAGAAGGCAGTGGGTGACAGACGTGACCCAGGAGGGAAGGGAAAGCTGGAGAGCAAGGCTCGCCGCGCTGCCTCACCCAGGCTGCTGGGCAGCTCAGCGGCAGGTCCAGCTGCAGACTGCTCGCAGAACGGAGCTGAAGTCCCGCTCAGCTCCCATCCTCCAGCCGGTCTTTCTGCCTGAAGACACCGCCCAACACCTGCAGTGGGTGACTGCCCCCGGGAAGAGGCACTTGTCTTCTGAAAACGAAGACGTTTACCTCGCTCTCAGGAGGCGAGGGCCATGAACAACGGGCTGTGCGCTGCAGGCTGACGCTCCCCGCGTTGCCTGCGTGACTGCGGTCGCTTTATTTCTTCTTGCGTCAGTCTTTGATGATGAGTTTGAAGAAGTTTAATGGCATGAAACATGGAACCGGCATGACTGCAGACCAAAGGCACCGTCTGTCGTCTTTGCCACGCAGATCCACACAAGTCCCTTCACCAGAAAAACACTGCCCGTTCGACCCAACGCTCTCCTTGCAGTGGAAGACGTTATTGTAGTGGGAAAGTGGTGAGCTCCTCTTGGCACAAACTCGTCCGGCTGCGCTGGCATCGCACCAGCGGGTAGCGTCAGGGTTTTAAATCGACAAGAGGTTGCGAATGTTTACTTTCTGGCCTTGCCTTCTTGAATTCTATGAAGTTATAATTTAGCGATCTGTACTAGACCCATTTCAACCGTGTAAGCATTAACTTCACATTGGGATTTTAGCTTTGCAAAGGCGAGCTCTGCAAGCCTTCCACTGGGACACACAGCACAGCGAGGGGACGAAGAAGGCACGGTTAACTTTTCTAATTCCCCACACGCAGGCGTACTCGGTGCTACCCCAGTCCTCACCCAGCAGCAAGAGGAACGGCGGCAAGGGTCACACGACTGGTGCAGCAGCGACAGGCATCCCGTGGCAGGCAGGGCCTTGCCTTAGGCTTCGTGTAAATTGTGAAGTTAAGAATCTCGTTATCTACTTTAATATACTAACGATACGCGGTTGATTGGAGTTGGTTTAGAGAAAGCAGAATAAAGGGTAGGATTTGCAAGGTAATGATGTAAGGAAGCCAGAACCAGAAGGACAAATAAAGAGACGTGGGTATTTGCTCAGCAGAGTCACAACATCGTTGTGTTTCTGGACGTCTTTCCGCACGGAACAGGCTCTGCTGTTGAAGGCAGACTCGGTCTGCGGGCCGAGGTTGCTGTAGTGCCGGTGGCAGACGGGACGACGGGGCTTCCACCCACTCCGCCTTCTCCTCCTCCTCCACTCCTCCCCCGGCCCTCTCTCCGTCAGGGCTCGGCGCCTGTCCAGCTGCGCCAGCCCACGCGGCAGGACGCCTGCGCTCGCGCTCCAGCAGACTGTCCCCACCGCCCCACTGCCCGGGCAGCCGGACCCGCAGCGTGGCCTTCAGTTCGCCGTCAGCAAGACCCAACTAGCTTTGCTAACGCGTTTCAGTGCTTTGTCTAAAGAAGATAGGTCTCTGCAGCATGCCTTTGGTTGATACCACTCTTGTTTTGGGAGATCTTTAATCAGATCTTGAAACATTCAGGCTTTCTGATACATTTCAAAAGTAATGAAAAAATGTTCTCCTACGTAGATGGAAGATGAAATGAATCAAAGGTGGAAAGGAAGCCAATACGACGAAGGGGAACACTATTCTAGCTATACAGCAACTTGAGGAAAAAAACAGATTGACCATGGATTGCCAAAATACGCATGAAAGACGTTATTTTGCTGTCAGAACCAAGAATGCTCAGACCGAGAACAGAATACACATGGACATTTAAAATTAATACACAATTACCACGATCAAGCAAAAGACCACAAATGAAATCATTAAGACCTTTGGAAATAGGATGTTGTTTTCTAAAAATACATAAAATTGGAATAAATGATACAGCTACAAGATTAACTTCTTCCGCTGTGCAGTCCTACATTCAAGACTCGAGTAATGCACACGGCGGGGGCTCCCCCGGTTAGCAGTGTCAATTCTGGTGTCCACAGTTCGATCCAGGCTCATGGCAGGGAGACCGGTAAAACGAAAATAAAACTTCACGGATTATAACTCTGCTTCATGCAAAGACCATTTATGCCAGAAGTGTTTTGACATTTTTAGGAACTTAGATTTTGAAGAAGGCAGACTCATTCTGCAAAGAAAGTTCAGAATGATAAATACCAGACTTGCAGCACATTAAAATATGAATATTTAATATGTTTACTAAGCAGTCTCTGTTACTTTTGTTGTGCATCTATGTAGAACTAAATCCCTCCGTTTACATTTTGATTCCCCTCACGGATCTGATCATCACAACACAGATACAGCTGTAAAGTGCAATGTATGCTTTGGTTTCCGTCACTAACGAAAGCACTTTCAGAACGGTTTTAGCCAAAGGTAGGACCCACGTGTTTCGGGACGTTATTTGAACAGACGATCGTCTCTTTTCACAGTCAGAGAAGAGCGATGAACTAAACAAAAACCATTTCCTTCTGGTAGACCAGCGAATTTTAAAGCCATTCTATTCTGTCAATTACTTTGAGAAATTTGGAAGAATTCCACATTAAACGAGGATTCACTGTTGAACTAATGAAAAATGCTAGATTTGGATTTACATTTTAAAGAACAACTAAAAAATGGTTGGCAAATCATGTAGCAATTCAAATACAAGCTGACCATTGTCAAAATCTATAAATATTTCCAGAACCATCTTATCAACATAAAAACAGGAAGGAACGGGGATGGTTACAGGGTTCACACGTCTGCGCAAAAGCATATATAAAGGTAATGTTATGTACATTTTATTTCAATAAAGACATAAGACAAACAGCGTAAAGATGCCCAGATGCCCTAAAGATAAATACATTTAAAAGATTCTCATTAAAATGAATCTGTAGTATTTCTTTCCTGCAAGCAAAATACCTTTCTGTACATACAAAAAAAAATCAGTATTCTGAATTGCAAATGTTTTCACTTTTTGCAGAAAATCTGCCATGATGATTTTCTTTTTTTAATGAATAAGGATTTTCCACAAAACAGGCTTGCTCTACATGCTATTTTTTTTAAACAGTTCAGTGACACAATGTGCTAGCTACATACACAACAGATAATATAGTAAGAAAACACTCAACCTGATGAAAAGTTAAAATCTTCATTAATACACTGGAAAAAGTTGACATAACTCATGCCTTTTAAAATCAAAAATACAAAAATTAAATGTTTTCCTAAAAAGATTTTCCTTATTTTAAGGACTTATTTGAAAATGAAGCTGCATGTAATTTGTACAATAAAATTGTACAAGTAAACAGGTAATATACATAAAAAATTAATTGACATACTTCTCAATTATCAGTTGTCCACCTTTAATTTCCAATACTGTACTTTCTTAACAAGCATACAAAATATCAAACTTCTCTTTAGAAAAAGTGCCGTTCTGTGACATCTTTTACACAAAAACAGTCTGAGCCTATGGCGTGTTAATGCAGTCGAGAGGCAAAGCATCCTAACTTTTACAAATTATACCTTCCATAAAAAGCCTCCTGAAAAGGAGATTACACACCATTATAAAAATATCAGCCTCTTGTAGCAGCTGCATTAGAGACCCAAGGCTGAAAGACTATTTCCATATAGCATAGAAAACCACTCTGATAGCCGGCTGCCTGCCTCGCTGGCGGGGAGTGCGCTGTACCACAGGATTGTGCATAGTCACTGCCCGGTACCGGCGCCGTCCCACAGCGCCTAAAACTGATTGTAACGCCGAGTGTCACAGCGGTACCGCAGCCCATGCCAAACATCTGGAAATACTGAGCCACTGCGCAGAACACTTCCATCTCGGAGGAAACAGAAGGCAGCAGTAATTGCATCGCATCAAACCTAGCGGGTGACCAGACTAGTTCTCCTTTCAAGATCTGCGTGCACAGCAGAGTCTGAGGTATTCCTTGTCCATCGGTTGTTTGTGCCACTGCAAGATATCGTCTGTCCAGAGTACATGCCATCACAATGGTTTAAAATATTCTGAATATTAGTAATTCTTATATTCTTCTTATCTAGCCAGTCTCTTGATTTTTGAAAAGAGTTCAACTACAGTAGAATATTACAGAAAGAAAATATAAATGCAGGTTTTTTTTCTTTCTAAATGAAACTTACATGGACTAAAACTAGAGAGTATTTTTAAACAAATATACAGTATGCAGGCAGACGAAGCAGGAAAACGGCCATCCAACTGTTTAATAAAAAACTACGAAAATTTGGCTATTTCCAGAAAAACTATGAAGCGCCTCAACTAAAAGGAATGCATAATGAAATTCTAATCTAATACAGGTCAAAAATGTAAAAAGGTTATAAACCTTAACAGGAAAAATAAAACAACTTTTACTGGCCATTCCTGTTGAAATGAGAATCTTAAAAGTAACAGAAAAGTGGCTACAAACCCACTTAGAGCACCGAACAGAGAGAAAACCAGAGTCCATTTTCAATCTCTGTTATATCATAAAATCCTGTGTTTCTACAGGTCAAACTGCTGGTGGCAGAAACAGAATTCTTTACAAACTGCAGATGTCCTGTACATAAAAAAATTTCATTGGAGTCGCACTAGTTCTAAAGACTTTTCTGTTCTAGCCTACCTACTGCGTTGTACGGTATTGTACTGAATGTATCCAATCTCAGATATATAAAGTCTCTTTCTGTAACCCTTGATTATTGTTGGGCACCAAAGATCAGAAAAGCAAGACGGGGTACAAAAATGCAAAATTTCAACAGTAATGGCAATGTTTTGTTTCAGTCCAAAAGGGTCCTGCATTTTCTCCCCCTTCAGCAATTAGAGAAAAGGCTTTAATCCGGGGGTAGCAAGTCATGCAAACGAAATCTGTCTCTGATGTGAGGTCGGACATCTTCATTCTGTGGGGGGGGATTAAGGGGCAGGTTTTAGGAGAATGAACGCATCTATACATCAGATTTTAACAAGGTCAGTTTTCTAACACCGGTATTTTAATATAACAGCATATAAGCCATGAATAGATGTAATTACAAGACTTACAGAAATAACTACGTACCAGTCACAACAATTATGGGGTACTTTATTTGCAGTTTAAGAATAAAGGCACGCATCACAGCCAGTAATAGGCATTCTTTAATCTAAATGCCCACAGATTCTCCGTTTCAGTGTGACTGACGTTACAAGTCTCCATTTCTTCACTAAAAGCGCAGTTAGAAATACTGACATTCTGCCTTTCGCTATGTAAAGAACTCCTTAGCCATACCTGAATTACTGCCCAGAGTATCCTTTTCAAAGAGAGACATACCTGACTCTTAGCAGTCAACGACTCAGAAAAATCATAAAATATGTGAAAATACTTACAGGAGCTAACTAACATTGGGGGGGGGCGGGGAAAGGGGAGGGAAGAGCCAAATAAAGGAAGCACTTACCAGCTCTACAAGTTTCTCCAGAAATGGAATCAATTTTAGGAGTTCATTGTCATTTTTATCCATGAACCAGCTTTCTATAGGAATTCCATTTGAAAGCTGAAATAAAAAAACCCACAATCATCAACATATGATTTATACTTAGTTTAAATAAATATAGGACTTGTGAAATAGCATTTTGGGAACAACACTTCCAAACTAGAATTTATCAACATGTATTTTTTCCTCTAAACTTTGTATTAAAATTCACTTCCAAAACATCTCCTTCCTTTGCATACATCACTGCAAAAATTTCCACACCAAAGCTGAAATAGAACTAGCTTTAGAAGTTCTGCTGCACTGAAAAGTGTTGGTATTTTGAGAGAACTTTCTGTTCAGACACACATGGTGCTAAGTGTGCGCTGGCGCTACGCAGCCTGTGCAAAGGAGGCCAAGTCCCACGGGGTTTGGGCTTGCTGCCTCTGCCATCTAGGTGGGCCGTTAGAGACCCCACTCGGCGCTGCGCTGTCTGTGGGTCAGACTGCTGGCCCAGCGACACGCCACGCTTCGGGGCAGACCTCAGTCACAGGGCAGCGCTTTGTCACGTTTACGCACAGGCAGTTTTCACAGCTGCGCGTCACTTCAACCAGAGACTTGTTGTTCCTCGTGTCCCTGGCATTAAAAGCTCAGTCCACAGCAGGGTCCAAGCAACGGGCTTGGCAGGCTGCGTGAGAAATCCAGCTGGCTGGCGACACAGCCTGCGCACGCAAGCAGTGACTTCGTTTGCTCTTGGTCAGCTCTTCACAAAAGTAAGAGAAAAGCAGCAAACCTGAGTGATTTGGTACAGTTTGGTTTGTAAACTTCAACACAAATTTAAGTGTTAACTTAAACCAGAAGTTAAATGAAAACGTAGTGTTTCCCTGTCTTGCTTCAGAACGATTTTTCCCGGATCTGGCAAGTTTGCCGACAGCAGCATCCTCACCTGATACGCAAAGGCCTGCGGTGAATTGTCAATTATGATCGTTTTCGAAAGATCTCTACCAAGAATGTTTAAATCCTTTATGTAATTTCCTTGTACACAAACACAATGCTCACGGAAAAGTCGATGCCTGTGATTAAAGTAAAATACTAATTAATGAGACAAATTTGGGAAAGAAGAGTTAACTTTGCCAAATGCTACCCAGGTTTTCTCTCTTCCGACCTACGTGGCTCCTTTTAAAGGACTGTTCCCTTTTTTCCATTCTCGTGGTAAAATTACTAGTAAAATTACTAGTTAAGGTGATTTTATATTAATCTAGTTCTGCAGGCAGTTGTTTGCATTTAAACAGAAAAGCTCAACTTCAGATGTAACAAATATTTGTCTACAGAATCTTGCTTTCTAACCAATTTTGCAGATGGATTGACAACGGGCCCCAAAATACTCAAATGGTTTTGCAAGGCTCCAGGATCAGAGATTAGCTCTGCACAGGAGCCGATTTACTGGGTTTTATTACCCCTCCATTCTGCTCCAACTGTTACAGCACACGGCCTCCCGATGCCACGGCATGCTAGAACACCAATATCAGAAGAAATGTTTTCTTTATTATGCGACCTCTGTTCGCAATTAACCTATTTCAGTTACTAGAGCTTGAAAAAAGCCTGGAGGCCAAAACATTCCATCAACTTCTTCTTTTCCAATTAGTCTATTCTCCTTTAATTTATTACACAGGAAATACATAGGAAGTGGATGGGTAGACTAAAAGGACTCAGATTAAAAAAATACCAGGAATAAAACTAAAATTTCACGGGATATCAACATAATTATAATTTAAAAATAACCTGCAAACTAGACAGATTCTGAGGTTTACACAGTTGCATGACAATGCAGTTTCTTTCAGGCTGCTTACATTTTTGAAGGAAGCTTTTGAGAAGCTGTACATAGTGTGCTTCACCTCATACAGGAGCTGAGCTCCTAAAGTTGCTAAGCAGGAAAATAAGCTGGTGCCTCAGCAGCGAATGACTTTATATATAGATTGTGAGTCACGCGTGTGGAGTGCCTGACAAGCCTACCTTTAGGCTAATGTCAGAACTAATCATGCCTTGATGTCGGCGTTTCAGTGGCACATGAATCACAACTAAATTCATACATCACATGAATCCTTCTGCAAATTCTTAGGATTCTGCTCGACTGTATATTTTATTCTCTTTTTCCTGTTCCTCCCCAGTTCAGACTGCAGTCCTGAATCATCCGTATCAGGTTCTCGGAGAAGGACTTCTAACGCTGCGGCTGCACGCTTGGACTCCTTTTCTGGAAGTTCAGATACCTTCCTTGCTCACACACCCCGCTGGCTGTGCCATTCCCCTAGGCGCAGACACTCCAGGGACTGGAAGTATTTCGGTCTAGCTTTGTTTGCCCATCCAAAACGCGCTGCTAAGTTTGCCAAAACCAAACCGGGATCCTGTTGCGCGTGCCACAAAAACCAGCAACAAGATGACTGTTCCTGGATTAAAACGAGTGAACAGTTTATCTTTATGCTCTTAAGGAAGAGGAGTTACGATGTGCCTGAACTCCCAAGGGAAACCAACAGATGCAACCACTGTCTCAGCCCAAATGGTAACTTTACTATCCGTGTAAACAAAATCAAGTGTTCCCTGAAGAAGATGACAATAAAATAACGCAGAGTGTGCTTTGCCAGCGCTGCGCCAGGTACAGCCTTTATACGGTTCTGACTACAACCACGTAGTGGTGTTTACTGCCTTCACTTGGGACACCCTGTGTAGGGTGACTCCCTGAGACGACCATTCTGTGGTGTCAACTTCCCCACCAACCAGCCCACCTCCCAGATGAGAATGACAGAAAGAATCTCATCTGGCAGGACTGCCTTCTGCCTCGGGAACTGTTCTTGAGAAATGCCAATCACTTCCAAACAAAGCTCAGTATTAAGAAAAGACGTGAAAAACCAAACCAACTCTACTACAAAACCCACAAACACATTATTTTGTGATTGAGTAAGAAATAAAAACATGCTGACTGTAACGATAACTACACAATTCATAACTTACAAATAATACATCAAATTTGAACAGTTTAAAAGTAATTTAATACTTGGTTCATTTTTTTTTTATCCGTAACATGTATTCCAAAGCAGCTCAAAGACGTGTTTGGCACCATGAGCAAGCCTAACGTGCTACAGAATTAATGGGTACGGTATTTTGGCCACAGAGGGCAATGTAAAGCAGTCTGGGCTTATCTTATCACCAAGGCAATAATTCAATCACTTCATTTCATTTTTCTCTCACTCTTAGGCCAGAGAAAACCACAAAGAATCAGCTTAGTGAGACACACTGCAATGATGAACATGTCATAATCACTTCTTGCATCACACTTGTTAGCAAATAGTAGTTAGTTTGCTTACAACAGGTATGTTCACAAGTCGTTATTTTTACCTGACCAGTTGCTTTTTAGGGTCTAGTATGTTCAATAACTTGTCTGCATACACCTTCTTAGAAGCAGTAAAAAGAATGATCTATGGATTAAAGGGGGAAAAGTAATTATTTTAGATATAAGTATGTGAATGTTATTTTAAAATGAAATGCAAAGGCTATGTCTAATTGTTTTTACCTCATAAATCTGAGACATACGTTCCAGGAATTCTCGGAAGAATGGCCTTAACCGGACATAAACCTGAAACAGAGATGGACTTTATTAAAGATTCAAACTACTTCAGCTATCACCTGCGCTCCTAAGCATCAGTCTGTAAAGATTAGGTCAAAACGAGCACTAGGAATAAAGTAAACAGCAAAAAATTAACCTGCTACAGAATAACGACTCAATTAAAACAATATTAATTTAGTTTGCAGCCCAAGCAGCTATAAATGAAAGCGTAAGATGATAAAATTAGGCTTTACAATTTTACTGGAAAATTTTATGGAATTAGAAATAATGTCAATTAAAATAGAAAAGTTGGACAATCTCTACGGAAAAAATGAAACTGGTTGCTTTGACTTCACATTTTGGATCAGCTTCCACCAGCTGGGCAGCATCAGTTCAATTACTAGGTAATGTATGCCAGCACATAAACTAAATAATCTTCTTAATAACCTTCTTCCACTAAGAATTACACATTGAATATGGGGGTGTCAGAAGTGATTAAAAAAAAAAAAAAAAAGGCTTTAGCTGTTTCCAAATTTCCATAAATTCCAATTCCACCGGCAGAGAACTGCTCGTATACATAGATTATTCCCTGTAAAAAATTGAAGACTCACGAGGAGAGATACCAAGGTAGGAGAGTTCTGCATCTCTCTGATTTAACTCAACATACAAGACTTGGAGGCATCTATAAAACGTGTAGCTTCAGGGCAGTGGCCCAATGCCACGGCAGATGTGAGGGCACGTACCAAGCACTATTCCACTCCTCTGGTACAACACTCCAACTGCTGCTTGAACAGTGGCCTGGATCTGGATGTGACCTAACCCACCAGCGAGGACACGCTAAGGGGTGAAAATGACGGCCTTATGCTCTGCTTACCTTTCGGTTCAGAGATTGCCCACATACAGAATTACAGTTTTGAGGAAAGAGTTACTGAAATATCCAGAAAGAGAAGGGAGCGTACTGAACTTCTTGTCATTTCAACCAAGGTAATTTCAGCTGGATCAATTTTGTAAAAGTCAGTTAGGCACAGGCTTAAATTTACCTTCAAATCACAGTACACCTTCACAAAGGATTGGTATCGCTTGAACTGAATTGTATCAGATGTATATGTGGACACAACCAAGTGACCAGAGGGGAAGAAAGGGGGAACAGCTTTAAGCGAATACAAAACTTCATATTGCTAGCACATGCTGCAATACTTCTTAGTCCTTTAAAGGAAGCACATATTTCTAAATCAATATGAATTTCACTATTTAGCTTAAAATTTGGTAAGGCTTTTATTTGTTTCTTTCTTAAAGTGTCTGAAGTTCTGACTTCAGTTCGCAGAGTGACCAGTTACTACAGTAACACTTCAGTTTTCATCCTTTTTCTAGACTAGAAGCAATCACCAAAAGCAGATAACCCTACCACGCCTGCTAACAGGACCTCTGTTTCTCGCATGCGAAGACACATTCGCTGACTGTGCAGACAATGTCTGTCTGCTGCCCTTCTCATTCTGGCCAAGCCACATTTGGAGGCAGTAAAAAAGTAAAATCAGCTATCAAGCACGGTTTGGAGAGACCACAGCCTGTGCTTGACAGGTCTCTGGGCTGCGTTCAGCCAAGATAATGACTGAAAAGCCAGCTTTCTAAATACAGAGTCTAATAGAAGCGTGTCTTCACACTACACCTCCTGATGGCACTAAAATCTGTGAAAACGATGCCTCGTCTTGCCGTAATAAGGTAGTGAAGCTCTGCCTGAAGACTAGATGGCGTGTTTACCTGACCACGAGAACAGATGCCGCGAATCACCTCCGAGTCTCCAGGTGAGCAGACGCCAGGCAGCACGCAGGCTGGCTGTGACTAAGTTCAGTGCAAGGTGTTCACCCTGAACCTCGCTCTCTGTCTAGCCAGCGCACAATGCAGCCTCCCTGCTTGTGACCCAGAGTCTAAGGGAAGGCAAGTTGTTCTTTGCAAATGCCAAAAGGATTATTCTGTTCCTGCATTTTTCCTGAGTAAATATTTACTTTATTGCAACCTAAATATTTCTTTTCAAAACTAAAAAGTCAGTCACAGAAAGGATATGAATGCTTTCCCTGCAAACAAGATCACGGTTGCTAATAATGGTAGGTGAAGAGGATGATATTTGGTTCTAAGGTTTCTTCAGGAGCTTGATTTCAAACGAACAAACCTATTCTCTGGTACAGCAGAAACACAGATGTCATTTCAGAAACAGTCTCTTCAACATCTCGTCTACAAACTCCCCTGGCAACCAAAGCAGTAAGCTAAGGTATCTGTTGATATTTCAACAGACACTAATATAAATAAAAACATTTTCTATGTAATTTATTGTTCCTTTTAAATCTGGATTGAATTATATTGGTCACAATGGCCAGTTAAAAGAATTTTAAAAACAACTCAATTAGATCAGAGAACAGTTATGGCTGCTTGGGTTGCTCAGGCGTGCATACTCTTTCTGGTCCATTTTTCAGTTTGTTTAGCCTGTGGATAACTGCAGCATCTTTGAACCGTGTTCTGTTTTAGATTACTGCCACGCAGCTGTAAGCGTGCATCTATCTTTACATAACATCTATTTTAATACCACCCTTTCTCTAAGAAGTTCAGATGGGAATGCAAACAAGAAATCCAGGGAGAATGATTTCTTTGTAGAGTATGTATTTCTAATCACAGCTTATCCACACACGTATATAATTTAACAGTGACATCGATGGCAGATTCACTGGTCTGTTTTTACCGGTCTGTGACTCTCTGGCACAACACAGGGAAGCCACGTCGTTACACCCAGCTACGACGAGCTGACACAGAACTCCAGGTAACCAAAGCAGAAGAATTAAGTAACCAAAGTACAACAGAACGCATCCATCACTCTGATGAGTAAATCTAATGTGAAAGATAATTTCTGAAAATATAGATAGAAGTCTAATAATAATTTTCACCATTTTTCATGACTGAAAGTTTGCTAACAGATACACGTGACGACTTCAAAGTGACCTACACTCATAAATGGGTAACACATATGAAAAGCCCTCTCAAAGTTTTCTGGTGATTTTTTTTTGTTTTTTTGGTTTTTTTCACCCCAAATGATCATCACAGCCCATTATTTCAATGGCACCAAAATCTAAATATGCAGAATCAAAATTGTCATTCAATGTATTCCTTGTCCCAAATATACAGGACTAATCCTTTGAAGGTGGAATCAGAAGGACACATTATTCTTTCACGCATTAAAACACCCCAACAAAACCCACGTATTCCACTTGGTGTCAAAATCTCTGAAATTACAAGAATGAATTTCAATATACCTGTAATGTATCTCTACACCTGATGATTTTACCATCATTTTCCATGGGAAAACGAGAGATGGGTTAGTTAACCTGCCCCTGTGAAGCTGCACTGACCCACTACACGCCCAAGAGGAGCACTGCAGCATGGCAAGACCCCCTGCCCGGCCCCGCTGCATCCACGTACCCCGCCAGACACCAGCACCAGGCTGACCTGACTGCTCCTCGGCTTACCTGCAGGAGCCTTGACACACTCTGCTGCACGGACAGACGGCACGTGCAGACAGCCGTAGTTCAGGCTGCACGAGATACACACGATGCACAGAGCCGGGTCTTGCTCCAGGCCTGGCAGCAGGCTGGACTTGTCAGGTAAACACGCCCAACTCATTTCTGCCTGGACCATGTCTTCAGCGACTCAAGACGAAGACCATCTCATAACCAGACAGAACTCCCTGAAGTATAGCTGGCCATGGCTCTCCAAGGGGCAGAAGTGCAATTCTAGAGGTTCTGCTGAACTAAAACGAAGTCTTCCCAACCTAAGACCAATTTCTTTGCGGATGCTGCCTAAGATACCCTTAAGCTTCCTGGCTTTTCAGAGTCTGATGGCTCTTCTGTGATTTCCGAGAGACAGACAGAGTGGAGTTCATATGCAGGGAGAGCCAGAACTCCCAAGCACTGTTTGCCTCGTTCCACTGCAGTAACAAAGTAAGGCGCCTAAGTCGATGCTGGCGACGGAAAGATGGAATACATGTAACATTATATGCAACAACCTACGACTGACCTGTGGAGCTCCAGAACATCTTTCAAGGATCACGAAGATGAAAGAGAATTATTCTGCGATAGATCAGTAAGGATGCATTTGAGCTGAAGAGCTGAGTGAAAACATCTGCCTTTTGACTCTGGCCTGCTAATGCATGGAGGGGACCTCTGAGTGGAACAGAGGGGGAGATGATCTCATGTCTGGAAATTGAAGCCAGCAACAGAACAAAACCTCTTTACCACGGAAAAGAAAAAGATAAATTTCTTTGTAAGATAATCTGCTTATCTTATTGTGCAAAGTAATATAAAGAGTACAAAGTCTAAAGCCTACAGCTGAAGAGCTGAACATCTCTTTTTGTTTTCCAGTCAGATGTAAGATAGCACTTAGCAGATACGGTATTTACGAAAACTTAAGTTTTGCAAAGACTGTATTTTCACTAAGTCCAAAATTTAAACATTGTCATAATGTAGAGATTTTTTCAACCAAGAAAACACAAACAAATTCATTGTCTCAAAAGCCTGATGTAAGTAAGCCAAATTGCACCCATTTCACAGATATTTTTTTTTTTCTTTTAAACAGAAATCAGTAAGTGACTCATCCAAAGGCTTGAAAACACCTGTATGTCAGTGCTGGAATCACGTGGTAATTTTTAAGTTGCAGAAGACTGCTCTATACTCAGACATTAAATAGTTCTTCTCTTCTGCATAACTCCGGCTAAGCTACGAGAAATAACTTCCGAGCAAACAAGCCCATATTGTTAGAAACCTTTCTTAAGAACAGACGATCACCTACACTCACTGAAACAAGCAACAACGGAGCCGAGCTCCTGGCTGTGAAACCTGTGCGTGACTCACAGGCCAGTGGGGTTTAGCTGTATTTTATAGCAGACCTTCTAGAACACAAGTCACTCTGATTCTCACCGTCGTAGTATCCCACAACGGCCACTTCTGGAGCATCGTTTGAGAAAGCGCCTGGTTTACCATCACACTGTCACCGCAAGAGCACTGCCTTGATGTCTTCAGATGGGTAAGAAAACTGAAATGCTATGAACCCAGGCACACATTTGCAGTATTAGTCAGACTTAATGTGAGAAAGATAAGATATTCAGTAAGAAACTGAGCACTGAGCTAGGTTCTACCCTTTCTTAAAAAACAATTAATAGATAATTGTCTAATATTTTTGGAAAACCTACATGAAAGTGGTACCTATTTTGATACTAATGGAAACATCTTCGGAAACATCTCTTTCACGTGTAGCTTTGTTTTCAGTGGGTTATATTATGCAATACTTTATATATAGTAACTTGCTGACTTCTACTTTGCTCAGACAGCTTAGTGTCTGCTTCTCTGTTGCCAGCTGAAATGCCTTTCAAAATGAAATACGCAGATGTGAAATTAATACAGGACTATACCAGAGGTGATGGTCAAAGTGATAAGCAAAAAATACATTGCAAATGCTGATAAATAGCTCATCACTGACCAAAAACTCTGAGAAGGGTATGACATACCAACAAATTTCCTTTCAACTTTTATCACGGGAGAAGATTATTTGTCTTTTTTCATATTACACCCTAGTTAAAGATGAACTCCACTGCATCCTTCAAATATTTGTCTTGCTTATTACTGTTACCTCGTAAGAGGTGAATGTTTTGTCAGTGTCTAGTGTGACGTAAAACCAGCAAAACAGAGTACAGTGATCAGCAGAGTGCGCTCAAAGACAGGGGCCGACTTTCTCAAGCTTGCAAGAAGCTCTTGTTCCTTGGCAGATGCAGGCTAGGCTCTAGAGACAGCTAAGAGAAAACTTATCCCGGACCCACACAGTAACTGTACTGTACCAAGGGCTATACAGGCTTGTGTACAATGCCGTTAAATAAAGCTTTAGAAATCTGCTACGTTACTCCCTTCATTGACTTCAATTTCCTAAAGGCAAAATCACAGCTGGATCTCAGCAGAAACATACAATCACTAAAAGGACCACATCAAATCATACTGAGATCCCCTACGAGAAGGAAAGGAAAAAAAATGAAGCTTTAGTCTTCCTGATTCTGTCAGCAGTATCCAGAACCTCCAAAGAACTAATCCTAAGGCTCCTTCCAAGTTCAGCCTGGAGGAAACTATGTATGGCCATCACCAAATAAGAGATAAGATAAACCCACGTTTAAAAATTATTTCAGCTTTTCAGATTCCAAGGGTTTTTATATGCAACAGCAAAGAAAAACATTCTTAAAATCAGGAAAAATACCTGGACAAGTGTCCTTTTAAGGTGCCTGATGACTGGCTCATTCTCCAAAGATACTACAGTGGGGTCCAATATCGTGCGAACTACATGGTGGGGAAGCTGATGCTACTCCCAGGTACATCCCACAAAAGGACCTGAGAACAACAGCCTAGGTCAGTGCAGCACCTTTGGTAGTGGCTGGAAGAGAGCTCCTCCTTCCCATGCTTGTTCCTCTACAGTATGTCAATGTAACAGACACACAACTAACAGTACCTCCTACAGCAGAAAAAACCCCTAAATCTGGTGGTCTCCACAAGACAATAAAAATCCACTCTAAGTACCCAGCAGACTCTCTCCAGGAGTAAAGAGGTAGAACCGGCACTGGCAAAGTCTACAGCAAGACCCCCGACCGAGACAGAAGCTAGCTAATGTCAGGCTCTGCAGACGCCTTCTACACAGCAAGCAAGGATCGAGCACTGTGGATTGGTTTTCCCTACCAAGGGAAGGAAGCTGACAGTCCGCGAGAAGCTGTACCTGGGAAATGAGAGTGGCTAAACCGAGTGTTCCTGCCTCCACCTGCTGGCATGGAGAACGGCTGCTGCTGCACCAAGCTCCCTCCCGCTCCCTCGGCCACCAGTGCTCGCAGCCGGAATCCAGGACCGACAGGACCGCGCTGCGCTGCGGCGGCAGAAGCAGCGCTCCGCTGTATTTATCATACAGGACAGCCCGCCTCGCACAATCTGACACCTGCAGCTCGCAGCCCAGACAGCTGCTAAATGCCAGGCAGTTACTTCTCTCTTTAAGCAAGATGATAACAAATCCACACAGCAAGATTCACACGTTAAACAAAATAAACAGGAACGTATTTTTCTATGCACGCTAATTACCTGGTAAATGACATCTTGAAAAAGAACTGGAAAAGTGAGTGCAGCATCTTCTAATTCATTTAGACTACAGTGCACTAATGTTTCATCCTAGTAAAGAAAAAAAAGATGGTATGAAAGAAAGAACAGATTGTGAAAAGAATGTTGAAATTAGAAGTCGTTTTCTGGGTTTTTATGCTCAGTTTAAGGTAGGTTTATTTAGTCTGGAAAATTTGTTTTTTGTGCAAGTGCTGTGAAGATTGAAGAAGAATTCTTAGCATGAATTACATATTTCATTATTCTTGCAGTTTTTAAGAAATTTCATTTAGGATTCTGTGCTATGGGCATAATTATAAGAAGGGATTTTAATTTTGCAGGCTATCCTGTCATTCAGTTCAAACCTGCATCTGTCAGTTTGAAAAATCTATCCGTTCACACGACCTCTAGAGGCCATGCCAGCTGATACTGTTCATGAGAAAACAATGTTCCTGGCATCATTAACAGGGTCTGAAACAACTTTCAAAACAGAGACTAAAAGAAATTATTCTAAAGACAAATGTATTTTCTATGGACATTTTAAAAAGTGGATTTGTGCACTCTAAGAATAAGAACATTCTAGGAGTTAAAAGATTCATTCTTCATCAATCTTGATGCAAGACATATGAAGCTGAATTTTCCTCTTTATTGCATCTCATCTTTTTCCACATTGGATGTAGGAAAGCTTTATGGGGACAGATAACTCTTTGTTTGAGATGATAAAAATGGTAACTTTTTTTTTGAACAGGATGTTAAGTATTCAACAAATACAGCAAGCATTCTATTCTTGCCACTATTAATTTTTTTAAAATGCAGACTATATTTAACTAAAAATACAAAAATTGTGTAACATTCAACAAGGCCTTTTCGTTTAAAGCAAACACTACTAATTTCAGCAACAAACAAAGTAAATGAAATGCTACATATTCCCTGCGTTTGGCATGTGTTTATGAAGATATTTACCAAGTCTAGAACTAATGAGAATTCTGGTGTGCTTCTTGTTTTCAGTGGAAGAGCTGGCTTCCTGTTAAGTTGTTCTTCTGTTAGTGGTGGAACATGTTTGATGAAATAATACCTGAAAAGAACACAGATGTTGCTGTAGAAATGTATATCTATTATTTAACTGGTAATGTTGTAGCCCAACTTCATATTTCAAAGATTTAAGGCTGCACAAGAAGTAAGTATTTTAAATTGAAAAAAACCCCACATCAATATACACTTATTTTTTAAGTTAAGAGCTTTTGGAATCCATTACCATAACGTAAAAATGTCCCAGCTAAAAACCCACTGTCTTAATCCAATACCCCAAATGACCCATTTAGTATCTTCAGCACAGACATTAGCACTTACGGATCAAAGACTTCCCAGTCTTCTTCATAGGTGGCTTCTGCATGAGCTGATGAGTAGCCACTGTCTGGAGATACTGGTGCTAAAATTCAACGAAAATGACCAAAACAAAAAATAAAACCAAAAACCACAAGAGCTAGTCTTATTAGTGCAGTTTTTACAAGTGAAAATTTGCACTTGACACACGAGTGCACGAACAACAAACTGTCCCTCCAGCCCCACCCTCTGCGTCCCATGTTTCCTCTGATACAGCCTGCACGCTCCTCCGGAAGCTACCCGAGAGCTGGATGTCACGCCACGCTACAGAGCTTCACGACCTGGCCGAGCTGGAAGTGCCCGTGCGACACAGCAAGGCATCCCTGCAGCCTCTGACGACCTGAACTCCCTGGGCGCACACTCCAGCCTAAGAAGCCAGCCTGCAGCTCACTCTCACCTTGCGTCTGAGGGGCCCTTCTGCAATGAGACAACAGAGCAGAGCAGAAGGTCTGGACTGGACCTCTGGGTCACCCATCAGCCCCTCTACTTAGAGGTTAAAACAACTTCCTTGAAAGGAGTCCTCAAACACCTCAGCACTATTTAGCTACCAACGTTCTGAGGGTCTAGGAAGGATTGAAGAATTTGGGGCCAGACTCTTTTCAGTGGTGCCCAGCAACAGGACAAGGGGCAACGGGCACAAACTGAAGCAGAGGAAGCTCCAGCTGAACCCGAGGAAGAACTTCTTCCCTCTGAGG
>Ga0065711_1035707_pt1 | contig 21935 bp, 10 predicted proteins | sample Hoacrofraction12_FD_59098 | JGI IMG/M metagenome (GOLD analysis project Ga0065711, IMG submission 59098) | Hoatzin crop microbial communities from Cojedes, Venezuela - Epithelial fraction 12 v2 (version 2) | ecosystem: Host-associated > Birds > Digestive system > Esophagus > Crop | place... | reverse complement strand
GGTCGGTCGGTCGGTCGGTCGGTCGGTCGGTCGGTCGGTCGGTCGGTCGGTCGGTCGGTCGGTCGGTCGGTCGGTCGGTCGGTTGGTGTCCGGAGGCGGCCAGGAAGGCGGGGGCTCCAGCAGGGGCTCGGCTGAACGAGAAGTGAGTCGCTACAGGGAGTAGATGGCGGAGACCGGAGGGCTATGGGGGCCCTGAGGGGCGGACTACAGCTCCCAGCATGCAAAGCGGCGGCTCCGCAGTGCTGCTGGGAAACGGCAGTGGGCGGGTGGCCTCCCCACCGCGATGGCCTCTGGGAGGTGTAGTTCCTCTCAGCGCAGAACTGCTTCGCGCTTTCACGGCTGAGACGCGCTCAGCGTGTCGCTTCCCCTGCTCCAGGAGCCGGCGAGGGACGAGGGGCTGCTCGCTGCCTCCGACGGAGCTGGCCTGGACTGGCTCCTCTGCCCCCTAATTGGGGCTAGGCGTGAGGAGAGGGGTGCGGGTTGCGGAGGGCGGGGGGAGGTGACAAGGGACCCCTTCCACTTCTGCCTGGATCCATCTACAAGTCTCGTACTTCTGTGGGTTAGGCTATTCCCCACTGCCTTCTCTGTATCATTATAACTTCATCGAGTGGTTTCTGCATTCTTAATCTTATTTTGTAATTGTTAATATGTATTTATTGTTTGGAGGTGGTTTTTTTTTTCCTTGCAGGTATTAGGGCTGGAAAAAAACCCTTGTGAGGCTTAGGTTGTAGCACTGATACTGTCCACAAGGAGTAGAGAGCAGGCAGAGGTTTTTAATATTCAAATTTGGTAACACGTGCAAAATTTGGATGGGTAAACGGCATTCTCTTATCACAAACTAACGTTTTTCTTGGGTTTTGCTTGTTGGTGTGGAATGTGGTGTTCAGAACAAACTTTGCTATTGCTTTTCATGTTTTAAGCCAGCTGTTCAATAAATATACCTGGATAAACTTACACTACATAAACACCCTCTTTATTTTGATTCATGTAGTGCTGAATGTTAATATTTTCTTTGTATGCCTTTGTAAACAGGTAAGTCACTGTGGAAAGTAGAATGTCAGAAGATATTGAAGGAATTGAGAAAGAAATAGAAATTGAACTAAGCCGAATCAGTGTTTCTTCCTTGGAAGCAGATGATCCTGACACAGAGGTATCAGACGAAGCTTCGGATGATAGTGAAACAGTAAGTGTTCAATGGGCTAAAACGGCTTCTATTTCTGCTTGAGAGTAGTGTGGGCATTGCAAAGCCTGTCTGATGAATGAACTTTTTCCTAACATAGCTAACCTGAGAATTTCTTCTGGAAGGTAGTCTCAGTAGTATTGCTTCATGAAAAACATAACCTCCAATGGTGACACGACAATGAAAGAGATGAATATCAGCATTCTGCTTAAGTGAGAAAATCAGACTCGTACATAACGATTTGTTCTAGAATCCTCTGAAGCTGGAAGACTTTATTAAAGCTAATGCAGTAGATTAAATCTGGATGAATAAACTAATGATTCTTCATTTAAATCTGTATTTAAATCTTACAAGAGACTGTCGTGTGTTTGAAGATTTCCTGATACTAATTTCATATATCCTGGTGCTTCAAGCCCTCTTTTTTTGTATGACTTCTTATTTTGGGGGAAGATTTTCTTCTGAAATCCAATCAGTTATTTGTGTCCTTTTCAGGTATTGTAATCTATCAGACTCGTAGTAAAAGGATTGGTCTATAGAATATTAAGGTAGAAGATATTGGGCATATGTGACCATAAATCACATATTTGATATGACATAAAGATAGGCAAAGGCATCAGTGATAATTATTTGTGCACTCACATGCTGAATGCCAGCAATGTTTACCGCAGTTTACACATCTGAGAGAAGGCAGTCCGTTCTCCCAAATCCTTGCAGTGAGAGACAGTCTTTGGAATAGACTATCTATGTAGTAAAGAAAGTTGAAGTATCTGATTTACATGCATACATTAAACATTAGTAAAGCTAAAATTAATGTATTTTTTAAAGATCTAAAAGATCTGTTTTTTAAAAAAAGATCTTGTTCATCATAGGTATTAATTAATTTTTGTCTTAACCTTTTGCTTAATTTCTTGGCCCAATATAATTATAAAGAAAATGTTAATTGAAACATGTTTCTGAAGACAACGGAAGATAACTTACTAAAATGTGTTCCACTTAAAGTTTAATTAGAGTGTAATTAAAAGTGGGAGTTACTAACTGTTCACTGGGTGATAAGACAATGGGAAGAGTATCGGAATTGAGAACAATTTTGATAGCAATCAGTGCTTTATAGGTGAAGCCAAAATGAGTCCTTATTCTTGCATGTCAAGTATTTACCTCCAGTCATGGCTGTGAGATGAAAATATAGAATTTATGTCAAATGTTATGGTTTTCTAGATTTCAGATGACTTGCCAGAATCAGTTGTCTCCTATTTAAACTTTATAAAGAGCAGAAATCAAGATGCTGAAAAGCTTATACTGCAAGACTTAGAAGATGAAGAAACTACAAGTAAGCAGAGATCACAATTAAAATATTTATGCGTCTCATATTGCCAGTGGAAGTTAGGCTAGCGATCATGAGTAAAACAATGCAAACTTTTAAGTAGAGCAAGCAGTGAAACCTATTGCATCAGCTTCTGAATGCGTTCTGAAAATCTCTAGGAATAAAACCACTCAATGCTGTCTTCTACAATTAACATCTGAGTATGAATTGAATTTTTCTAAAAATTCATCTGATGCTAAACCGTAGATTAAGGCAAGTTGCAGGATCATTCTCTGAAATAGGACCTGGGCCAGACTCTTCATGAGAATCTAAAATCAAGTCACTAGGAGCTGAAGTTAAGAGTTCAGATACAATTGATCCCCATAGGATAAGTTTAAAGTCTGTCTTTTAGAGATATCGAAGCTAGCATGAAATGAAATGAAATGACCTTGTAATTGGGAACAGTATTGCTGTGTCAGCTGTGTGACTGAAGCCAAGCTCACAGTTCACATGCCAGAGAGCTGGCATTGTCTATTCTGCTCTATTTTTTTTCATGTCATCTTGGGTTTCACATTCATTTAGTGTAATGGTCTTTGTGAACAAAAGTTCAATATTGTCTATACATTTTGATATTTGAGGAAAGTTTCTTTTTATCCTTTTCTTGTAATGGAAATTTACTCTTTTGCATTTTTTTATAATTCTTTGTCAGTTTTTGACCTATCTGATACACATTCTACTGTGTTTTTATACACAGACAAAGTTCTGCTGTGTTCTGTGCTGTGGAATTCTCTTCCATATTTGCTATCACTGGATTCTTACGATATCATTGTGTGTGTTTTAGTTACACATACTTGCTGCTTTAAATGTAGATAAATGACTACCATATGTATTTGAGTAAAATTTGGAGGGGGAGGTTTAAGAATTTTAAAGGCAAAAAATGCTTTATTTTAGTTTAAAGAAATATAGTAGCTGAGCAGTATAGAGCAGAACTGAGTACTGCTAAGGGATTTTATCTCTGTGTACTAAATTATACATTTATTTCTTCTTTAGGTAAGATTTATGGAGCAGTTTCGTGCCACGCTTCAGATTACTTGGCAGAATTGGCTTCTGAATATAATGAAGATCCAGAACAATTTAAAAAAATGGTATTCTCTATTTAAACAATATTTTTAGTGAACAAAATTCTATTAAGTAGTCTAGATAAATTACACTTGCTTTTTTGGCCACCTGAGGAGGTCTATAGATGCGTTCAATTTTGTTTCTGTCAGACTATCCATAAGGTATTATGATGAGTTTGGATATGCCATTCTTTAGCACTGGGACATCAGCTGTAATACACCATGTTTATGAGTTTTAAAATTTGGAATAAATTCTCTGTATCAGTTGTTGAGACGCTGAGCAAAAAATCAACAAAATTAAACAAAACTGAATAATCCTTTATTATTAATTATTTGCAGAATATTATCTCAACAGTATGATAACACTTTTAAACTTCTCTAATCTTATTTTTTTGTGGTGATCAGGAGGATGTGCTACTATTAATCTTGCTCCTAAAGTATTCCATTATTTTATAGAAAATGTAAATATAATCATGTCTGTGACTTTCAAAGTCAAATCAAGAGATGGGAACCTGGGTTATTTTATATTCTCATAGAATTTAATTAAATAACTTGCTGAAGTTCTTAGAAAAACATAAACCCGTATTTAATTTAATCACTTTTAATTTGTTGCCTGGCTCTTATTAGTGCCCAGTTTTGCAAACATGACTTTTTGATCTCAAAGACCATTGTTTAGAACAGCACAATTACTTTATGTGACTTCAGCTGCATTACAAATATTAATATAGGTCCCAAGCATTTGATGAACAGATGATAAATAATCAGGAATAGATTACTTCTTGCCAATAAAGAACAATGAAAGAAATATAGCAATCTTCATGCCCATAGCATTATTTTCAAATAGGCTTCTTAAAAATTTACTCTGTAACTAGTTCTTCCCCTGTGTGCATAACAGTATCAATGCATAAATATAGTGCTTAGTTTCATAGAAAGTAAAACAAGACCCAAATGCAAAACATTCATTTTTCCAAGTCAAAATGTAAAATGCATTGAAAAAACACGTAGAAATATTATGTATTTTTGGAGATACTCCAATATTTATTACTCTAGAAAAAAATATTTTGACTGATATGTTTGCATTGTTCGATGTCTAAGGATTCCAGTCAGTAGTAAGTTTCATACTATTGTACTTTCTTGTTTCTTAATGACAATATTAAACTGTATTAGGTACCGTTTGAAATTGAAAATGAAGACTTGCAGATTGCTACAACACCTAGTTATAATAGTCAGTCTACCAGTGATGAAGTGGTCACTGATGAACGTTTTGTTACAGGTAAGCAAATGCATTAGTCATTTGGTTGAGTTGATCTTTAACGTCATATCAGTATTTCCTGCTTTTCTGTGTTCATGAATATCATAACATTCTTTACATGTTACAGTATGTAGTAGATTTTGATACATCATGAATTGGACATAAGCAAATGCCTGTGCTTTTATCTCATTTCAGGATCACAAAATTGTCCTAGTCTTTAATGTCTTGACAGAAATTTGTTTCAAAAATTGCTACCCAAAAAATATTTAAATATGAATACAAATGGAAGCCAGATTGGGGGCACTAAGCAAGTTGTGCTTTGGCCACAACTTCTTTTATTTTTTTGTAGTCACATTGGCTGGGAATGTTTCCTTTCACTATGGCCTTTGCATGTTTTGAGATGGAGTGCATCAGTTATAAAACCCATGCTGACAGCCACAGAAGACATTCGTCCTGAAGCCAAAGTGTAATCCTGAAATATACATTGGTAAAATAAGCATGATTGTACCAGAGTCAGTAAGTGTGTGTCATGATAATAAGACAGCTCTGGTAGAAAAGATTTGTGTTGTAGTTCTGATTTCCTTGGGGGTATATAGATTGCTGCCTATATCAGCACGGAATCCTTCTCTTTTCAGTGCTTTAAGACTGTTTAATGTCCCCCAGTGCTTATGAGGAAATTAAATAAAGGGTTTGCTTGATTGATTACAAATTCATAGCTGATGTTGAAATGAGTATAAACCTTACTCATCGTGAAGTAGAAGAAAAGTGTAGACAAGAATTTGAGCAGTGGGAGAAAAGACAAAAGGAGCTTGAATATGAGAAGAGGAAAAAGTGGAAAGCTGAGAGGGAAGCACAGGAGAAACAGATAGAAGAGAAACACGCAAGAAGAGTGCAGCGTCTGGAGGAGTTTGAGGCTGAAAGAATGAAGCTTCTTCATAAGGTAATTAATGATGTTGAAGGCAATCTGTTCCCCTATAGACTATCTGAATTCCAGATCTAATTTGAAAAAGAGTACTATCCCAAACTGTATGATTGTCCTAAACTCTGTCGACTAGTGATACCAAACTGAGGTGCATGACATTTTTAGTACGATCCATTGGTTTTTATGCGTTTACTGCTCTCATCACCAGTGAATGAATTTGCTCTGCTAAATGTTAAAATATTCTTTAGGCTTTGCCCTTACTAAGTTTTAAAATTAAGACACCAGCCAAAGTACCAGAAATGAGAGTTTTGCTAAATCACTTGCAAACAAAAAATATTCACTGTGCCTTAATAGAAAATGCTTGCTTACTTCAGACCTTCCACCCCAATTTTGCACTGAGGTGAAAATTGTAGGTGAAGTAATCTGAAGCAAACTCATTCAGTTCAGAAATACTGGTGCTGTGCTTCATCTAGTTTAAAGTTACAGTACTTCCTTTTCTTGTCTGCGTGTGTGAAACTGAGTCAGGCTTCATCTACTGAGTTCTGCTACAACAGAACGTGACTCCACATGTTGACTGGTTGCATTCTCAGAGTATCTAGTCATGTTTTGATACGGTGCGTAGTGCATACTGAGACATAAAATTTGATAGCTTTCCACAAAAGAGCATGAGAACGTGGAGAAATGTAACCTGTGGACTTTATACTTGTGGGGCCATAATATTTTGTTATTTAGCCTAAATATTTGTGTTTTGAGACGCGTTAACACTGCGTTTTCAGTTATCTGAAGAGGTGGGCATCCTGGTCCCAGCAAGGTAATTAAAATCACCAAAATTAAGGAAGGGCTTAGTCAATGAAAAGACCCTTCATCTCTGAAGGCCAGTTCAGTGTCTAATATAGCTCGGTTTTCAACCGGCCACAAAATTGATTAGACTTCCTCTGCCCTTTGATGTCACAAAGCATTTTTGGGTGTAGAATGGCATTCTCTAGACAAGGTGGAGCATGCCCCATTTAGACACTTTGGTAGTGCTGTTGATAGCACACTCTTTTTGGAGGTGAGAGACAGAGACTAACTTCCCCTGTTACAGAAGGATCTAGAGGTCTAGTCTCCTATTGTCTGAACAGCAATGCTTCTGAATATGCATGAAAAACAGTGCTTAGGCACCTGGAAAACTTCATGCTCCAAGCTGCAAGTGCTAGTTTGTTTATACTGGTTCCTTCATATCCTGCTGTATATTTGATTTGACTGATACTGATTTATCTTGGTTCCACCAGGAGTTATGTGGTTCTGGATCAGCCTCTTACTTTTAGGTACTTACTGTCTGCTAATTTTGGGTCAGATGTAATTCTGGATCATTTGGATTTTTTTTCTGATTGAGAATACGTTGGGCAAGGAGGGAAATGCTATTAATTTGCAAATAGTGAGAGCAAAGACTTGAACTTTTATTTTCCATTGAGAAATAATTTCAGTGAAAACCATTTCTTTAGCTTTACTGAACAAAATTCCTGTTTGAAAGATTTTAAGATTATCAGTAACATACGAGTGCAGTTAAAGGGAGACTGTTCATGCTACTTTCAGGGTGTTTGTTACGTTTCTGTTCTCTACCTGTAGTTTCAATGGTTGTTTCATAAATGTAGTTTTCATCTTCAAAAGTAGTACACAATTTGGAGAGGAAGGTGTGGGTTGTTTGGGTCAGTACCAAGATGCTGACTCTCTGAAGGTATGTGTCTTTCAGTACATGACCAAATCTGCATTACCGATGAAGTGTCCGGTTGTTTATTTTGATCCTCATACAGCTGAGTTTCTCATTTTAATTCAGACATCTGCAAAAGTGGGCCATTGGGAAGTCCAGAAGATAGGGGAGATTAGAGAGAGGGTGTTTTGTGATGTTCCAGGTTTTGTACAATATTCATTTAAGTTAGTTTCTTGTGCAGAAACACCAAACTGCAGTAGAAGATGAGTTACAGAAAGAAAAGAAAGCTTGGAGAGACAAAATGTTGCAACATGAGGTAAGGCTGTACAGTGAAATTTTGTCAAAAGTCTGTGAGGTTACTATCATATAATTGAGAATAAATGTTATTCTGGAACAGTTAATACACCAAATTCTGTTTATTAATGACAAATATGTCCCCACACCTGTCCTATTTTAAAAGTGGTTGAAGTCTGTCCTAATTGTTTTGGCCTAGGAATCAATCATGAAGCTACAGTTTCAAATGGAAGAGGAGAAAAAGGCCTTGGAAGAGCCAAAAGCAAAAGAAAGACAACACCTGGCAGAAGAACAGAATACGGCAGCTGTGAAAATCCAGGCTAGATTTATATCATTTTTAGTCCGTAAGAAATATGCTCCAATCTTAAAAGAATGGAAAGCTGAAATAAAAAAGAAGCAGAAAATACTAGAAGAAATAGAGAGAGAAATGAAAGAAAAAGAGGAAAAAGTGAAGAAGCGAATGGAAGAAAATAGGCAAAAGAAAGAGGGAAAAAAAAGACAAGAAGAACTTGAAAGACAGGAATATTTGGAACAGGTGAAGAGGCGTGAGGAATATGAGAAAAAGAAAGAAAGCCTGAGACTTGAAAGAGAAAAACAGCTGCAAATAAGAAGAGAAGAACAGAGAAAACTAGGAGAAAAAAGAGCAAAATCTGTGATGAGTGAAAGTGGAGAAAACAACAAAGAAAACATCGAAAAGGATAAGCAGATAGAAAATACGAAAGTAATAAGAGAACAGAAGAAGGAACTAAATAAACAAGTGGAGGAACAAAAACATAAACAGACTGAAATGATGGATGAAACAAATAATTGGATGATTCCAGCTGAAAGAAATTTGACACCAACACCAAATATGCTAGGATCTGAGAAGGAATGCTCTTCTCAAGTGAATAATGAGAACACATCCGTGAATTCAGTAACACATGTAGAAGAAAATTACTCACAAACTAGAGATCTTAATAAAGCTCCAAGTAGTCATACTTCAAAGGATGAATCAGTTACTTTTGGAGCTAATGACATGGTAGAAGATAAGGCAAACAATATATGCAGCAGTCCACCAAATGTCCAGCCAAATGCTAGTAATAGAGAAGTCAAAGATCAATTTTCTCAGTCTGAAACAATGAAGAAAACTGTGTTTCTAATGGAAGATGCTGATGAGAAAGTCAGAGAGACCTGGGACAGAATTCAAGATGTAGCTGAGTGTTCCAGTAGACTAATTCTTCCTGGTGATATTGAAAAGAAGAGGATAAACTGGATGAACACATGTAAATCTTGGTCTAAAATACACGAAGAAAACCAAAGAAAGCAAGCAACTATTAAAAAACGACCAAGGAAAAGTTCAGTTAGCAAGATGCCTCCATTAAGTACACAAAAGATAATTCATAGTGGCCCTTGGAGTACTCTGCAGCAGGTAACTATACAGAAGAGATAGAATGAAATAGGATGCCATGCCACCAATCTCTTTTTTTTCTTTTGTTTTTTATGTTGGTATGTCAGCAGAATGCTGTTTTGGAAGAGGAGGAGATTATTGTTGAGCAGGATCTAGATCTTAGAGTTCCTCTGCACAAGTGCAGAATAAGGTTTTGAATTCCTGTGAGCATTGTGGAGCAAACTGGTTTGGTATTAGTCTTAGATGGTTGATAGAGTCTTAAGCCTGTAAAAGGCAGGGGTTCCTAGCTCCTATTTTCTGCTAAACTAACATGGGTTTGCCTTTGTATGAGGGTCCGCATTTCAGTCCCTGCTCATCTAGCCGCTTCAGAGTTTTGAGAAGACTAGTCTCTTCCAGAAGCAAGACGTTGCTGATCAGCTTACAGATAGTGTTTTGCTGTGAAGAATATCTCTTTGTTCCCAGCACTTACTTTTGTTACCACTGCTAACTTATCACTGTATGTTTGCTCTGTGCTCTTGTCTGGGTATCCGCTCTGAGATGACATACTAGACTACATACATGTTTAATCTGAACAATTTTTATCTGTTCCGTTCTTGCGCACTCACTCAGTTGTTATTTATGACAGTGTGATGGGAAACAATTCACACTATTAATTGCTATGCTTACTGTTAATCTTCCATCCATTCAAATTCAATGTCATTAGCAAAGCATCAGTGTTATTTATTTTAAGGTGAATGTTAAAATCAAACACATTGTTTTCATAATAACTTCTCCCATTTGACGGATCAAACCCCTTATTGTCATCCTTTTCTATATGCAAGAATTAACATTAGTTGCTTGCATTTTCTGAAGTGCTAGTAGAATGTAGTTTTGGTCTCTTTATTTTTAAAGAAAATAAAAATAATGTGACATTGTACAATGAATTTTCAATATACAAAAAATTAACTTTATTTGTCAATAAATGTATGTAGGTCACAACACTTACACTCGAAGATTTGCCAGCTTGTAGCCTCTCAACATTATCCGAGTGTTCAAATCTTCAAGTTTTGACTCTGAGGCGCTGTGGACTAGTTGCGCTGGAAGGACTAAGTAGCTGCAAAGACCTAAAGTATATCAATGTGGAGGTACCAAGCATAATTGATTCTTTCTTATAGCCTGGGAAGAACTGCCAGTTTTGCTGCTTAGGTGGTTATGCAGTTGTGTCCAACTGAATATATAATTTTTAGTGGCTTGAAAACATAGGAATATCAACAAAATACTCCCAAATGTGAACAAAGTTATATCATCAGGTTTGCATTGCATAGAACAATTTACATTGCACTAAAGCAACATCCTTGAGCTATGCTAAGAAAAGTGCGTGGTAGTATCAGTCTAGTATTAGTGTTAGTATGGCATAGTGATAGATCTTCCTTACCTCACTCTCTCCGATTCATAAGTGGGCAGGTGCTGTTCACCATAGCAGGTGCTCAGCTTAAGCAGGAGTAGGTAGAAGGAAGAGTCCTTTGCAATACACGCCTTGAATATTATTTGAAATTACTCACATATATGCTCAAGGAACAGTAAGTGGAGTTACATTAGAGGTGTAGTGTCTAGGTATTTGCTACTGTACAGTGTCTTACATAGCATTGTATATTTAATGACTAAAGAAAACATTTTGCTCTGTGATGCATCTTAGTTCCAGAACTTGACAATTTACATGAAACAACTCTGTTCATATTTTTTATTTCATGTGTTTTAACAAGACCAATTCATAAGAAAGATAATATGCCCGTATTATTTGTAGAAATCTTGAATGTTTCTGCTTGCCCAGTAACCTGTGTTCTTTTGAAAGTATAGGGCTTTTGCTGAATTTGGGGTTTTTTTAATTAATTCTTGGCCACCTGGGCACACTGGTGCACACTTTTCTGCTGGACAGCTTTCCAGCCACTCTTCCCCAAGCCTGTAGCATTGCATGGGGTTGTTGTGACCAAAGTGCAGGACCTGACATTTGGCCTTGTTGAAACTCATACAGTTGGCCTTTGCCCATCGATCCAATCTGTCCATATCCCTCTGCAGAGCCTTCCTACCCTCAAGAAGATCAACACTCCCACGCAACTTGTTGTCATCTGCAGACTTACTGAGGGACCACTCGATCCCCTCATCCAGATCATTGATAAAGATGTTAAACAAGACCAGACCCAAAACTGAGCCCTGGGGAACATCACTTGTGACTGGCCGCCGGCTGGATTGAACTCCATTCACCACCACTCTCTGTGCTCAGCCATTCAGCCAGTTCTTTATCCAGCAAAGAGTACACCCATCCAAACCATGGGCAGCCAGTTTCTCCAGGAGGATGCTGTGGGGAACAGTGTTAAAGGCCTTACTAAAGTCCAGGTAGACAACATCCATAGCCTTTCCCTCATCCACTAGGCGGGTCACCTGGTCATAGAAGGAGATCAGGTTGGTCAAGCAGGACCTGTCTTTCATGAATACATGCTGGCTGGGCCTGATCCCCTGGTTGTCCTTCACATTCCTGGTGAGCACACTCAGGAGGAACTGCTCCATAATCTTGTCTGGCACCGAAGTCAGGCTGACAGACCTGTAGTTCCCGGGATCCTCCTTCCAGCCCTTCTAGTAGGTGGCTGTTACAATGGCGATCCTGCAGTCATCTGGGACCTCCCTTGTTAGCCAGGACTGCTGATTGATGATGGAGAGTGGCTTGGCCAGCTCCTCCGCCAGTTCTCTCAGCACTCATGGGTGGATCCCATCTGGCCCCATAGACTTGTAAGTGTCCAGGTGGCATAGCAGGTCGTTAATTATTATGGGATGATATGTTAATGATTACGGGAGGTTTGTTCTGCTCTCCATCCCTATCTTCCAGCACTGGGGGCTGAGTATCCTGGGAATAACTGGTCTGACTATTAAAGACTGAGACAAAGAAGGCATTAAGTACCTCAACCTTTTCCTTATCTTTGTTGGCAATGTTCTCCCTGGCATCCAATAAGGAATGGAGATTCTCCTGGCCCTCTTTTTGTTGTTGATGCATTTGTAATAACATTTTTTGTTGTCCCTGCCAACAGTGGCCAGCCTGAGTTCTAGCTGGGCTTTTGCCTTTCTAATTTTCTCTGCACGACCTAATGAGACCCCTGTACTCCTCTTGAGTCGCCTGCCCTTTCTTCCATAGGTGGTAGACCCTCCTTTTTTTCCTGATTCCCAGCAAAAGCTCCCTATATAACATATATAATAATACATTATACTTTTGCTGTGCCAGCTAATGTGGTGGTTGTCTTCCGTTCAACCTTAATGAAGAAACAGCCCATTTTGTGACAGTTGAAACAGTCCAAGATTGTTTCGTGGGTATTTCTCACATAGCTAGAGCAGTTCACTCTGTTTCCTTTCAATATTCATTCCTACTTGGTATTGCCCCTCATTTCTGTTGATACAAAAGCTAATATTTAAGCTGTGTCAGTTCTCTGCTTTGAGTTGGTGCAACTGAAGGGGCTGTCCAAGGGCAGGTATCAGTGTTATGGCTTCCAAAGGAAACCTGTACTCATCTCTGCCTCCAGCTGAAGGTAGCACCTAAGTCTAGTCAGCAGGTTAATTCTGGAGCAGGAGTTAGACTCTTTGACTTAATCAGTTTGTTACAAAGGCGGTGAATTTATGTTTTGTTTGAGCATCTGCAGGTAAAAACCAGAAGGAAACAGCAAGGGCAGCAAATAGTGAAATAAAAATCCAAGGAAGCATTATTGAAATGGCCTGGGGAGGGGGATGTTAAAAGAGCAAGATCTCTTGGGGGAAGAACATTAGCTGAGACCAATGTTGATGTTTGTGACCAAAATACCTCTAAATGCAGATTTTCACTATTCGTAAATAGGCGTCCAGCAAAGTCGTAGCCGTCTTCATTAGTATCCAGTAAATAGAATGGTTTCTGTGCAGTTCTTAGTTCAGTCTCCCAGGATTTGGGAACCTAGGAAAGCATATATGGAAAAGACCATTCTGTCCTTAACTTCTCCTTACACTTTTTTTTTCCAGCTCCTGGTCATTTTCACAGCAAGAATGAAGTTAAAGATACATTTTTTTTTTCTATCCCAGCATGACACAAAAGGCAGTTTCTATGACTGATCGATGTTTATTCTTAATTGAAAAAATAGAGATGGCCTTACTCCTAGCTAGAAGCTTAGCATAAAAATAAGCAATGATGACACTTTACCATATTTTTACACTTAATTCTGCTATTTCACTTCAGATGCTATTTAGTAGTGTCATTTTCATTTATTGCAGGAAAACAACATTCACGTAATTGACTGTGAAAATCTAGAAAATCTCTGTATTCTGATTCTGAAGAAGAACCATCTTTCATCAGTTTCTGGCTTAGATGGCTGCATAAATCTCCAAAATCTTGAACTTTCCTACAATAGAATCACTCGAATTGGTAAGAAAATTAATGAAAAAGTATTCCAGTTTAAATTATTCCAATATTTATGCTGCTTGTATTCAGAATTATACTTCACTTGGATTCAGGGCCAGCCAGCTGCTAAACCCAAGAATGAGGAAACAGACTTGGAACAGACCTACGTTTTAAAGCATACTCGACATTTATTTGTTGTATGGCTTAGCTACTGCCATATATTCCATCTACCTGGTCATAGAACTATTGTCATCCAAAGAGAACTAAAACTCTTTCTGAAGGGCCCCTAATATTAATTACACTAACTCAGCTGGAATATGTGAGTAGCCTGAGCTCAGTTTATCTACAGAAACAATTAAGATAAAGCCTGGCCTTGCAACTGCAGAGAGTTCCAGTACGTTCCTGACTGACCCAGTAAGTAGCTGTATAGAATTTGTATTATCTGTCTGAGTCTGTGACTGTGCCAACACTGGACCACAGCCTCTCTTTCTACTGAAATGCTACCCATTCTGGCTCCAAACTATTGTTCTATACTTCCTTCTACTCTGGCTCTTCATTGCTGCTCATTGCCCCAGAGCTGGAGAAAAAAATGAGGCTAAGGTAAAATCATGCAAGTCATTTAGGCACAGCAGGTATGCCAACCCCTATTATATTTACAAAGGCAGTTTGTTGTATTTGTTAGGTCCAGCAGTTGGCAGGCAACAGGTGTAACTTTAGCATGCAGTCAACCACTTAGAATTTACATACACCCAGACCACTCAACAGATGCATCAATACAGGAAATCTTTGTGCCAGGAGATAGATGTTTTCTGTTGGTCAGACAGGAGTTTTTCATTTAGTGAACAAATTTTTCCCTCTCTGCCTGTATTGCCTCTCTGCTTCTACTGCGACTCAGACTGTAAAGTGCCTAAAGGGTAGATATTGTGTCTCAGCATCTGGCAAGCCAAAAAAATTGCATTGTGAGCCTTGTGTTACGTGGATTTGGTATAGATGTAATCAGGATCCTGAGCCTTTTCTACTGACAGAAGGTCACTAAGGTGTAGTGCAGTGAAAATAACCAAGAGCTTTGCTGTATGTAGGTGGAGAAACCAGTTTTGTGTTTTTAGAATCATGTACAGAGGGAAGACCATTAGTGGTGCCTCAAAAGCAACATTAACAGTTGAGAAAAGGTAGTAGTAAGTTGCCAGATCATTACTTGAAAGGGAGCTCTCAGGGCTTGAAAGTAGCAAGTTTCCTTCAAGAAGGCAGCACAGCAGATGCGACTAGATTTAACAGCCTCCCTGTACTTGGGGTTTGGTGCATGACATACTGTGAAATTTGTAAAGGCCACCAAAATACAGGTGACTGTATAACTTTAGCATTATAATCTATTTAATAGAGATGAATCTCCAGAGATTTGTCCATTGAATTCAAGTCTTATCATCAAGGAAAAAAATTGCATGTGGTGAAGCAGCCTGCTGTAGGTGACCCTGCTTTGGCAGGAGGGTTGGACTAGATGACCCACAGAGGTCCCTTCCAACCCCTACCATTCTGTGATTCTGTGAAGTATATTAATTATGTATTAATGGAAACATGAAACCTAAAAGGTGACTTTCTAGTTTTATTTATAGTCTGTGCTAAATGTAAAGATGTTACTTGGAAGGACTGCAGAGCTGTGAATGGAAAGAAGATAAGGAGATTGTGATTTTTATTTTGTTTGTCTTGATTTAGATTTTTAATTTTCTTTATGTGGGCATATTTTATTTTCCTACTGGACATCAGGAAAATATAAAACAATTATTAAGCTGATGGATGAAACACATTCACATAAGACATTTATGGAGAGAATGGTTCCCACTGTCAGAAAAACCCATTGAAACAGTATGAACATGAATAATGCAATTCTGTGATAAATAACAAGGGCATAACAAACAGGAAATGGGAAAACTTAAAAAATTGTAGATTTAGGGGTTTAATGTTGATATTTTAAGCATTTTTTGCTAATATATGCTAATTTGGTATGTTAGTATTTGTGAACAGAGTTTATAATACCTGAGAATAAAGGTGCTAGAATATCAATGTTTATGGTAAAAGCATGTCAGTATCGTAATGAGAAACAATAAAATAAACTGATTAAAGAAGCTTAATCTATATCCTTGTGGCGAATAATGCTGGATAAGATTCTTATTCATATTTATCTCATTTGATAAAAATGTCTGCAAGATTACTGTAAGAATGACATAGTATTAGTGGATGACATTTAGGAATGTGGCATCTGTGTGAAATGTAGTATTTTTGTACAGGCCAAGTGGAGAAAAATCCTCTTGTACTTTCGTGCAGTGTGATGCTGTGTTTACTGAGTCTTTAATGAATTTGAGTGGGTAAATGAATGTTCACAAAAATCAGCTTGGACTTTGTCTTTCTCCTCTCCTGAACTGCTTTGAGAATGTCTGGTTAAAACAGATGCATAATACAGGATTTATTTAATACAATAACATATTGATTGTAAGTAGTCACATAAAATACACAAAAATGGATTTATGGGTTTTAAGAAGTTATTGTATCCCTCCCATCTGTAAATCTTACAGGATGTCCCTTAGCAATTTTGGAAGCTGCAGTACTATGCCGTGTTCTCCGTTCATTCAGCTTTAACAAAGGCTGTGGGCTTTTTCCCAAGAAATAAAGCCTATTTATGTTTGTAATACTTCTGTTTTAATAAGTTATTATAGGAAACTTGACGCATACTGTGAATTTTTTTTTCCCTCTCATTGAAATGTAGCATCAGTAGGGGAAAATTTAAAGTTGCCAAAAAAACCTTAAAAATAACCGTAAAAGTATGAGAAACATGTCTCAATTATGCTTTTCGACTTAAGAATGCATGATCACAAATTAAGTAATTGTGGCAGTAATACACTGAAGTTCAGTGCATGTGTTTGTATTTGGAAGATGGATGCTTTACTTAAAAATTTTCTTCACAAAAAGTAGCGTTTTAACTTGAGCCATAGAATATACTTTTGTAGGGTGTCTATATTGCCATAGTATGTTGCCTGAAATGCTGGCTGTGCTAATAGCAATGCATAACCGTGGATAGCCATAAATGCTTCTTTGGACCTACTCGTTTTAAGAAAGCACATAGAGACGTTTTTTATCAGACACCTTTAAGTTTTGGGCTTTTTTTTTTTTGCATGTGTTTTTTCATCTTCATGTTCACTGGCAGCTTTCAGTCTTCTCTTATCATTTATTTTTGTTGCACATAGAAGTTACTTCAGAACTGCATTAATAGCTAAGATAGAGTCCCTAGCTAACAGACTCCAGCTGCACTTTGCAACTTTCTAAGAGCTACTTATAGAAAAGTTCCCCACAAACCTTGCTGAAACCATGTTTTTCAATAGAATGCATTTTCCCGTATACTGCTATGGCTATTGCGTCATGTGTAAACCAGACAATATCTTCTGTAAATGTGAAGACAACTTTCATGCTTATTTTTAATTTTGCATGTGTGCAGAAAAAACATTAAAATACCATCTGTTTATATTACATTATTCTCTCTTGTGTATGTTTCTATTGGACTGCATTTGATAGTTCCAGAATGGATTGTGATCCCATTGTATGTAGCCTTGGCATGTCTGTTCTGAATGACATTTGGTCTAAACAACACAGATGAGGAGAAGGAGATGTAAAAAAGGTGCTCTGTGCAGCATGCAGAATAGGAAATTTCCAGATCGTGTATTAACTCGTTGCCTTTTCTTACTCTGTGTTGTCTCTCCTCTCTGTCCCACTCCAGACTAATTGAGTGCTTTTTAAAGTTTCGAGTACTGCTATGCAGATAACTTAAAAGTGGAGATTTAAGGACTGCTCTTGTGAGGAAGTCTTGGGAGCTGTTATTTTTAACAGTCTGAAACGAAGTTATTTTGAGACCACTAGATGGTGCTGGTTTCTTTTTTATTTTTATGGAAGTGTGAAAGAAAATATGGACCAGGGTCTTGCAGTTAGGGTAGTATGTCATGCACATGTTTGAAATTCTTTCAGAATAATTGAAGGCTTGTATGTTTATTTCTAAAGCACAGTTTTGAAGTTACATTATGGACAGTTGTTTTAAATTTAGGATGATATCTTGTTAATATCATGCAATTGTTTTATTTCCATTAGGTGCTTTCCATTTTTAAATTACTATGATTGAAAGGCCTGTATTTGATTGGGTTTTTTTAAAAGTACTGCTAGTTTTGGCATTTAACTTTTTACTTCTGTTTTCCCCTTATTGTTAATTTTCTTTTTCAATTCCTCCGTTGTGTTCTTGAGAATCTGTGGTGCAAACTGGTCTCTGGTCCCATATTCCAGTTTAGTCTCAGAGGACAAGCACAAAGACATTCAGCTCACCCAACTTCCCTTTGGGAATTTGGGAAGTTTCGTGTGAGATAAAGATGAGACAAAGTATTACCTCAAATAATCCTGTGAAGAATACATGAAAGACAAGTGAATTCAGAAATTCCTTATTTTAGACAAGTTTCTAAAGAGTGTCCCTTCAAAGGAGTTTTACTACAGAGACACAGAAAAACTGCTTGGACTTGTAGCCAGTCAGACACATCAGTGCCATGGCAGAATATGTGTAAGACTGTGGAAAGACAGTGTAATTTTTGCCGTTGTAAGAGGATGATTTGGGAAAATTGCTGTGAAAGAAACAGACGCTGACAGGAACCTTTTCCTTTACATCTTTTTGGAGTAGAGATTGCTCTTTACACTAGCTGGCAGGAGTTAGATTGTTGAAAGAGTGAGGGCTGTAGAAGTATAGCTTTATACCTAAAGGCACAAAATTTTCCGTATAAATTTCTTCTAAAACTATTTGATAACATAATTTCTTAAACAAGATGTACTTAAATAGTAGAAGTGGTGCTGCCTAAGATTTAATACAATTTGTTCTCACCTTGCTGATAACGTGAAAAAAAACTTTTAAAAATGAAATAATGAAAATTAACCTTTAAACATAAATACTGTTTCCATTCTGAGGGGTGATTTTAAGAGGGCTGTCAGTATTTCACAGAGCCTGTAGGTTCTGAGTAGCAGTTATAAAGTGCCTGAAGCATAACAAGTATAGTTGATCCCTAAAAGAATGTTCTGTTCCAACAGAAGTGCTAAAGGGGTTATGAACTGTTGTTATTGCTTGGTTAGCAGGATCAGAAATTTGTCAACTGTACACATTGTATATTTGATAGGGTCAAAATACAGTAATTATTTTAAACCTTATTTAGGACTAATGCTAATTGTTGCTGTAGATAATATAAATATATTGAAAGTTCCGAGTTTTCTTATTACTTGAAAACCAACAGGTTTTTATTTCATTATGGCTTAATTCAGCTAAAATCTTTTAATTTCCAGGTGGTCTGGAGTCACTGAAAAATCTTCAGCAATTAATTGTGGACCATAATAAGTTAATCAGCACAAAAGGTCTGTGTGAAGCACCTACTCTCATTCACCTAGACTGCTCTTTTAATCATCTCACACGAGTTGAAGGCATTGAGAATTGTGGCCTACTTCAGATTCTGAAGTTGCAAGGCAATAACCTCCAGGAGGTAAAAGCTTTGAGTTCAGTGGCTGTTGTGCATACGTCTTTGTTAACAGTCATATTTTTCAGAATGTTGATCATGTGCTCTTTGTTTGCTGTGCGATGTTTCATGCTCTTAGGTAGGCTTTTATCTCCTATTAGAGGGATATTTTTCAAAGATGCAAATGGTTACCAGTTGAGTATTTTCTTGCTCCTAACTCCTTGAAAAATTCACCCCTCAGTAATTATATTGCCTTCATTTATAGCATCTAATCTTCAGTTTGTATTATATGATGCTGATTCTTTGTTCAAAATGTAACAAAATATTATTATCATTGCGTACACGTAATAGTTCAGGCTGATTTGGTGTATGCTGGTTCTCCAAAAGTTGAAGTTTGTGCTGCAGCATTTAAAATAGGAAAGTAGTTTGCTAAATGTACACTTAGTCATATTTACTGATAATGATTCTCTTATGAATCTGAGAGGAAAACCATTGTCAATAAGCAGCGAGTAGCTGCTGGTTATTTTTTAGCTTATATTGACTATTCAGACTAGGTAGGAGACATTAAAAAATAGTTACCACCTGATATGTAGGAATTATGTATAACAACTGGTACATACATAATAAGGAAATAATGCATATATCCAAAACATGATTTTTGCTTGTACTTAACAATAATTTATGAAAAGCATCTGGTAAGCATTCCATTGATGTTTCTTTAATTTACACTAATTTTAAATAACCATCCAGAGAAGGGCAACGAAGTTGGTAAGGTGTCTAGAGAACAAGTCTTGTGAGGAGTGGCTGAAGGAACTGGGGCTGTTTAGTCTGGAGAAGGGGAGACTGAGGGGAGACCTTGCTGCTCGCTACAACTACCTGAAAGGCAGTTGTAGTGAGGCAGGTGTTGGTCTCTTGTCCCAAGTAACTAGCGATAGGACAAGAGGCAATGGCCTCAAGTTGTGTCAGGGGAGGTTTAGATTGGATATTAGGAAAAATTTCTTTACTGAAAGAGTGGTCAGGCATTGAAATAGGCTGCCCAGGGAGGTGGTGGAGTCACCATCCCTGGAGGTGTTAAAAATATGTGTAGAAGTGGCACTGTGGGACATGGTTTAGTAGACATGGTGGTATTGGGTTGATGGTTGGACTTGATGATCTTCGAGGTCTTTTCCAACCTATGATTCTATGATTCTATCTCTTTTCTGTTCAGCTTCCAAGACTGGAAAATCATGTACTTCTAAGAGAACTATATTTGGATGACAACAGCATTTCTGCTATGAGAATGCTTTCTTTGTATTGGTTGCCTCGACTGCAGATTCTTTTGCTGTCTCAGAATAGGTAAGCAAGAAACATTCTTCCACTTACAAAACTGATGCAGAATTTACTAACATAACACTTATCTGAAAAATTTTCTCAGTATGGTTAAAATATCACTGCCTTTTCCAGATATTCTGTAAAGATACGTGGTTGACAAATAATGAGATTGGCTACCTTTGGCTAAGGAAATTTGAAACAACATTAACTATGAAAAGTAATTTTTTTCTATTAGATGTTATATGAAAATAGTTTTTGACTATTGTGACATTATTAAAACCATGGTGTTTCTTTTTTTTCCTTTCTTTAGCAATTGTTTCTAGAGTATGTCTGTCAAGCTTCTTATTTCACAGCTAGCTTATTCAAAAGAGACTTTAATGGCTGTGTTAAGTGCAACTACTAGAGTAAAAAAGGGCAAATGAGAATGTTGTTCTTTATTTTACATACTTCTGTTAATGCCCTCCAAAACAAGCATGTTTGCTTTAACTTTTTACTCATGGTTCAGTTTCAAAGGTATAAAATAAAAAAGAAGGATCAAGACAAGCAGCATAAAACCTAGATCATGCAGTCAAGTACTCTGTAATTAGCTTTCTATTCATTTTCTTAGCTAATCTGTAGAGTTAGAATTACCAGACATTCAGGAGTCAAAATTTTTATTTCCCCTCCTCCTTTTTCTCAATTTAAATTCTGCTAAAAAAATAAGGAAGAATTATTATAATTTACTATGTGTTACTAAAAAATGAATTTTAAGTAAGTATAAATTACTTATTTTTCTATGCTGTGACCATTTTGCTCTGAACAGGTTGATCTCAGCTGAACAAATAGAATATACTGTTACACACAATATACACAATATAGACTCTGAACTAATCACTTTGCTCTCCTGTTTGTGAAGAGGAGATGCTTTCAGAGTGTGATTCATCTGCCATTTTTAGCTGTTTGCTTTGAGATTAATCATACCCTGCAAGTGCCTGTTCATCTTCATTGACTATTAACAGAGTCAAAATGACCTGCTCATATGTAGATGTCTACACTGGAACAGATGAATCCCATCCTATGTGACATGTAGTTCAGCAGAGTCAACTGTACCTGGGAGCCTGTGGGAGAAAAGATCTGTAAGACTGAGTCCCATTATTATAAGGAACGTCCTTCATGGTAAATTAATTCTATTTGAGTATATACAACCTATATTTTTATAGAACACTTCAGATCATTTTCATATCCTCTCTAATGAAGTAGTATGCATGTAAACTCATGGATGTAAATATAACACCTAGCTATAGGTACAGAATCTAATCTTCAAGTTGCTAGGCTTCTAGGGGTTTATTGTTCCTTTGTTAATTCTTCTGGAGTCTGGAGAAAGTGCTTCCAGCCTGTGATTGTCAAGACCATTATTTGTTAAGTGTTAGATTCTGAGTCGCACATGTTGATTTAATTCATGTTTTTTCCTTTTTTTTTTCCCCCTTATCCTGTTTAGCTTTTTGTGGAACATGTGGTAATGTGGCTCTATCTTCTTGTAGTTTCCTCCTCTTCCTCTTCCTCTGTTTTTTTTTTTTTTTTTTTTTTTTTTTTTTT
>Ga0065711_1007723_pt1 | contig 21935 bp, 14 predicted proteins | sample Hoacrofraction12_FD_59098 | JGI IMG/M metagenome (GOLD analysis project Ga0065711, IMG submission 59098) | Hoatzin crop microbial communities from Cojedes, Venezuela - Epithelial fraction 12 v2 (version 2) | ecosystem: Host-associated > Birds > Digestive system > Esophagus > Crop | place... | reverse complement strand
TAGACAATGCCCTTAACAACATGCTTTAACTTTGTCAGCCAAGAACTGGTCTGGCGGATGGACTAGATGATCTTTGTAGGTACCTTCCAACTGAAATAGTTCTATCCTATCCTATCCTATCCTATCCTATCCTATCCTATCCTATCCTATCCTATCCTATCCTACCCCTTTGTAATTTAACAGGTTCCTATCCTTGTGGCAAGCATTTATTTACTTATGCTTTCCTCTCCTCCCCCTGACCATGCTTCTTTTTGTGTTCTAAGCACTTTATTGTGATGGATGCAAATAAACTGAACAGAGTATTGTTCCAAAACAGATCCTTCACTTCTACGTGAATGTGCAATTTTTACTTAGTCCGAAACCTGGGACAAACAAAATAGCTTTCTAACAGCTTTTTCTTAAATATGCCTCAGTAGTTTTGTTCAATTTTGTAGTTCATTCATCTCTTGGTCAGAGATTACGTGCTGCTAGAATTTCTCTGCATTTCTGTTTTGGTTTTTTCTCACATAGATTAACCTAAGCCTGGGCATATTCAAAATCTATTGTCTCTCTAACTTAACCAGATTTAAATCTTGCTGGTGTGTAACTCTCACTTTAATACTCTCTTCCAAAAAATTGTGACAGTGAAAATTTGTGTCTTACTTATTCACAGTTTCCAAAATGCATCTTTTTATGTCTAACCTATATGAAAAAAAAAGAAAAAAAGCAATACAAAGCCCTAAAGAGTATATGAAATATTGTCAAAGTTTAAAGCAAAGCAGGAATAAACTGAGTGACAGAGGGTCTTTATTAACCCCCACCCTCCCACCAGAGAAAGAGAAAAAAGAGGAAAAGGGAGAGAGACTTACAAATTGAATATAAAAAACAGCTTCACTAATAACACTGATAATACTAATATTAATAATAGAGAAATAGTGCAAAATATACAAAACCAATACTGAGTTTCTTGGAGTTGGATGCCGGGGTATTGGTGTCCCACCAGCAGCTGCCAGGCAGCACAAGGAAGACTTCACTCAGCAGTAGGCTGGAACTGGACTCAGGAACGCATGGATCGGAATCTGGATCTGGATTGCAGATAAGGATAACAGGTAAAACAATGAGCAGGGTCCTTTTCAGAAGCCAGCCATGGACCAAGAGAGCAAGACCCTCGTGATCCTCCAGCTTCAAACTGAGTATGATGTGAATGGCATGGAATACCTAGTTGGCCAATATCGGGTCACCTGGCCTGTCTGCTCCTCCCTGCAAGGACAACCCTCTATGACCCCTCACTTGCAGGACCTAAGAGGTCTATCAGTGACCTTGTCTGCTATTGTAATAATTTTAAACAGGGGCTTAATTTCTGCATTCCTTTCCGACTGTTAGCTCAGTAAGACTATGAACATCAGGTGTTATCAGCTTTGGAGCGGACACTGTCTGTAAAATATGCAGCCAGCTTCAGAAAAATGCAGTTACTTAGAAGAACTCAGCTGTAAGGAAAATTCACTAAAAAAGAATCAATTCTGTTTTAACCAAAACCGGGACAAATATTTGTAGTGTAAAAACAACTTTGTATTTCAGGTTGCCTAGCTGTCATTCTGAGTGCTTTTGAAACAAACATGTAGTCAAACTCTAATTGCATTGTAACACGGGACAGAATTAAGAAAAATATTGCTAGTCCAGACCTAAATATTCACCACAATGGAAAAAAAAAAATCTTCTGAGAAAGAATGGATATGCGTTCTCCATTGTGTCATGTTTCCAGTTATAGAGTTTGTAGTTTGATGTTTGGTCAAATTCAACTAAATGGTTTCAGCTGAAATTGATCTGTGAGCTTCTGCATCTTAAAGTCTCTTAAAAAAGAACATTGCCATCTATGGTTTTTTATGTTGTTGAGGTTTGAATTTTATTTGAAGTCAGAGAATGTTGAAAGAATGTACTACTGCTGTTTTCAGTGCAGTGAGAAAAACACCAAATAAATGAAGGAGACAGATCAGTTCCTTAGCTGGTGTAGATCAGTGTAATTTTATGAAGTTCAAGGGGATGTGTTCTTTTGTTGTTGCAGAGATTCTAGTCTTTACTACCTATATGGGGGACGGGTATAATCTGTAGCAACTGATTGCACAATGGCTTTCTTGAAACGTGGGAAAGAAAAATCAAGTTGCAACAACAAATGTTCATTTAAGATTATAGATTGCTGAGAGTCCCCTTTAAGGGATAAAAAAGCCCTGAAGAACTGGGGGATGGTTAGGCAGTAAGAGGTTGTTCCTTATAAAATGAGATGAAATTCTATTCTCTAAAATAAAAGTCTACATCAAAGTCACAAAATAACAGCCAGGATACTGCATATTTGATTCTCTCTTCCTTGACTAGGACAGTATTTTACTTTATTAAATAGACAGATCACCTTTGGACAAACACTCTTTGCTGAAATCTACCACTCATCTGCAGACACTTTTCACTCTTTGCTTTAATTCAGTCTCACTGTACAAAAGACATCGATTAGAATTTTATGCCACTCGACACTAAATTTTAACTGCTTAAAAGTTATGCTAGATATGTCCTTTTCACTCTGAAACCAAGATCATAATTCCAGTGTTTTTGTTGGTATTTTAACCCTAAGACTATATAAACTTATAATGCAATCTAAATGCTTCTAATTATCAGTACAAGAATGACATGGGCCTGTTGGAACCTGATCAGAGGGCCTGAACACCTCCCCTATGAGGAAAGGTTGAGACAGCTGGGGCTGTTCAGCCTGCAGAAGAGAAGGCTCCAGGGATGCCTTAGTGCAAACTTTAAATACTTGAAGGGGGCTTATATGAAAGATGGAGACAGGCTTTTTAGCGGGGCCTTTGCAGTAGGACAAGGGGTAGTGATTTTAAACTAAAAGAGGGTAGATTTAGACTAGATATGAGGAAGAAATGTTTGACACTGAGGGTGGTGGAACACTGGAACAGGTTTCCCAGGGAGGTGGTAGATGCCCCATCCCTGGAAACATTTTAGGTCAGGTTGGACGGGACTCTGGATAACCTGATCTAGTTGAAGACGTCCCTTCTCATTGCAGAGGTAGCTGGACTAGATGACCTTTAAAGGTCCCTTCCAACCCAAACCATTCTATGCTTATATGATTCTGATTCCTCCCCTAGCAGAGTATTCTTCAATGCAGCCATTATTAGAGGAAGATAGGCTGGGGGGGGCAGGAGGGAACATCTTCAGTCATCCTTCCACAATGTAAAAATATAGCAAATGGGGACAATCAAGAGTTTCTGTTTAAAATCACACTCTTGATCTGAACTAAAGCAGTACTTGTACGCACTCAAAGAATTCTCTCTGTGTTTAAGTTTTGACAACAAAAGAAGAAAAATCTTTTATTTGCATAGGGCAGAGCTGTCAACTTTTTTTATCATCTTAATAGTTCTTATCACAATTACTCACCACTGCTAATGTGAAAAAAAAAGGTCATAGATTTAGCCAGAGGATACTGTCATACCTACGTCCATACCTTGAGACATGACCCTATAACTAGATATGGACTTTCTAGTGTCAGAACTGCTGCTTAAAGAAAAACAAACAAACAAACAATTAATTTCTTGTGCTTTTAAATATAAGTTATTAAGCACTGTTCCTATCACTCCTTTTCCTCTGAACTGACTCCATAATGAATGGAATCACCATGTTCAAACATCACCACCCAGGGTGACCAAAGCAAAGGAATGATCTTGGTTGTTAATTTTTTCCTAATGCTGGAATGAGCAGTAGGGTGTATGAGATCTCTGCAGATATTATCTGATGAATCTATGTTCCCATCTGTGCTGCCCAACATGCACACATACACACACACAGACAGAGTATCTGGGGCCATGGCTCTCCCTGCAAAGGCGTATGAATGAATTTTGCGCTGCAGCAGCATAGAATAATTTGCCAAGTAACAGTTGTTAGGGCACTCAGAATTGTTCACACTATATGGTAATTATTTATCTGGTTAACAGGGAAATAGTTTTTTTGTTCTAGCTCTGGCTGTTATTCTTCCCTTACTCTTAGACAGGAACTTCTGATACAGAGTTATACTCATTGAGAACCTGAGTGGATTCCTTTCAAAAAATCAAAGTTATATGATGTTGTATTTAAACAGACATAATAGTGAAACAGCTGAAGGAAGGGGTTAAAAGGGATTTTAATAGAAGTGGAATTACTAATAGTTGCTGTGCATTTAAAAAACTGATAGTGCTTACCTATTGTCTAAATTAACCAAAGCAGAGAGTCTTGCATCTCCATACAAAGGGGTTAGTTCCTGAAAGGGGCTGGGAGTCACCTACAAGTAGTCAAGACCGACCCAGCTGTATGGATGGGAGCCAGAACAGAACTGAGTTTGCGCAGAAGCAAGGGTCAATCAGCGAACACCGTGATGAAGAGGATGGGCCTTCATCTTGGGACCTCCGGCGACCATCAGCAGGAGCCACTGTGCAAGGGCAGCTGGGAGGAGTCTATGGAAATTACTTCTTGGAACTAATTATAATATGGAAATTATTTCTCGGAACTGATTTTGATATGCAATGAGGGTAGATGCATATGTATGGGCGTATTGGGAAATCTAAAGTATATGTAATATTTGATTGCATAAATTGAAGAGACACTTTGCTGCTCGGTACGCACAACTTTGTTGGGACTTCCCCCCGTGCTGCCCGGCGCCGAATAAACATACCTACTTTACAATCTTACAGATTGTGGAGTCTGCTTTCCGCACATCACAGCACCATCATTATCCAGAAAACTTATCTCCAGACAGCTTTGGAAGCCAAACATTATTGTCTTTGCTTGGAACTGTTCTTATCTCTTTTCAACTCCTGTCATTGGGTACTGCTATCATCTCTGAGCAGCTAAACTTTTACAACATTTTATTTTGTCTAACTGTCAGCTCAGTAGTGAGAAATCAGGACATAACTGTCAGCTCAGTAGTGAGAGATCAGGACATACAGAGATCTTAAATACACTTTAACCATACGGTTGCCTAATGATCATGACCTCAGTTTCAAATTACAGCAGGCAATAATTCCTTAAAAAACCGGAAATAGTATCTTCTTATACTCCTAAGAAAGACAGAAAGTGTAATTAACTGTTCTTTTCTATTTTGAGGGGCGAAAGCATTCTAAAGAGGCTGAATATGAGACAGGCAGTCTTTCTCTTGTTCATTTTTACTGTATCAAAATTGGATGGTAGTCAATAAAAGTCATCTTCATACAGAATTAGAGTGCTTTGAAAATGTTATTTAAAAGACAATAAACCAAAAATAGTCAACAAAAGACAGAAAGTACAAGATAAAATTATTTTCTTCCTGTACTAGAAAAGATCTTGATTAACTTTGAAGCAGAAATAGGCTTATGCAGAAATAAATATGTTGATGTTCCAGACAAACGGCAGACTTTTTTAAACTTTAGTAAATCTAATATGTAAAAAAAGTTTTTAGATGTCACTGACAAGAGTTTTGTGTAAAATTCTAAAGAACATCTGCAAATCTTTGCAAACATATAGAATAGAAATTTTATTAAAGATGCCACAGTAATTTTATGATCCTGTTGTCTGCATAGCTGACTTTTCTGTAACCAGAGGTCTTTTGGTGTCCAGGTAGAGTTCATGACGCCATTTAATATTTTTACTAAAACATTGCAAAACTATAGGAATTATGAGAAAGCTATCAGTCAATTCTTAGGCAAAAAACCAAAAACTTTTCTAACACCCGCAAATTGGAAGTATGAGTCAGTTTGGGAGAAAAAAGTGTGATGAGTTGGCCTTGGCAAGCTGTCACACCCCCACCCAGCTGGTCTCCCACTCCTTCTCCTCAACAGGACAAAGGGAGAAAATAAGATGAAAAAAAGTTTATGAGTTGAGATAGAAACAGGGACATAACTTATCAATTACCTTTCTAGGTAGAATAGCCTTGACTCAGGGAGAATTAATTAAATATATTGCCATTTAAAAAAAGAGTGGGATGGTGAGAAACAAAGAAAAAAACTAGAACACCTTCCTCCACTTCATGTCAGGCTCAACTTCACTCCTTCAGTCCTGACTCTTCTACCTCCTCCAGTCCCCAAGTGATGCAGGGGATTGGGGAATGGTGCTTGTGGTCAGTCTATAACAGTTTGTCTCTGCGACTCCTTCCTCACACTTTTATCCTGCTCCAGCATGGGTCCTTTTATGGACTGCAGTCTTTCAGGGAATATCCACCTTCTCCACCACTTCTGCAGCGTGTTTATCAGCTCCAGTGTGGTCCTTTCCATGGCTGCAGTGTAGATACCTGCTCCACTCTCATCATCTTTGTCATGTTCTATGGGCTGGAGGGGAATGTGCTCTGGCACCTGAACCACCTCCTCCCCGTCTTTCTTCTCTGACCTAGGTGTTCGCAGGGCTGTTTCTCACACTTTTTTCCCTCACTCTTCATTGCTGTGCAGTGATTTTCCCTCTCTTAAGTACATTTTCCCTGAGGTGCCACAAGATTGGCAGATGTGCTCAGTTGTGCCCTGTGGTGGGTACGTCGAAGCTGACTGTACATGGCAGGAGGTAGCCCTAGCCTCTTCTCTCGGAGGCCACTCCTGCAGCCCCCTCCCTGCCCCCAACTGTGCTACCAAAACTTCACCACATAAAGCCAGACCATAAGGCTTTCAGGATTACTGTAATAGGTAAAAGTATTGGTTGGTGAAAATATATTCAATGCATCAACAGTTCATCACTTGTATCCACAACTCTTCAACTTTTCTTGCTAACAGGATAGATTACAAGAGCTATCTTCATGAAGTACTTAAGCAACAAAGTGTTTCAATTGGGAACTTAATCAGAACTGGGCATATTTGGTTAGATTTTTTTGAGAAGAATCCATCATTTGAGGGAACACTGTGGTTTGGCTATTTAGATGATTGAATAGTAAGAAATGATAAATACATACTTCATTCTTTGGAGTGTTTGCAGAATGAGAGAACAGATAGAAAAGAGCTCTAAGTTGCCTGACCTAGCAATCTAACTTACTCATCTATTTCATGTGCTTAGATTATACATATATATACTAGGTAACAGAGGCAAGAACTTATCCTGAGTCTGAAACCGGGTATCAGATTTACGTAAACTCACACTTCTCATGCCTAGATTGCTCATTATGAGCTTTTCTAGACACAGTTTTCTGGAGTGGTTAAAACCAGATACAAGTAGTGAGCTAACAAACAATGAGATAATTAGGAGTCCACTACTGAGCTCACACCCTCTTCATAATTAATTTACCACGGTGGATATAGCCAGATGTGACTTCCATTTTGAAAATAGTAAATTATCCTGGACATGATATCACGAGTTGGTTTACAGTTGTCTACATTGTTTCTTATCACTTTCCTTGTCATGATTTTAACTCCTTCTAACAAATATTTGCTTGAAAAAATATTTGGCCATGGTTCAAAGGGATGGCATTGTCAGTGAGGGAAGAAGGGAGTTTAACCATAGAAAAATTATCATTAAATGTCATTTGTCTTCTGAACCACAGAACTTCCTCTAAGGAACTTAGTTTCACAGCACAAACCAGTTCGTAATGGCAAAACCTGCCTAACCTTTCTGTGCCAAATACCTTAATGAACTCCTGTGATGCCACATGGCTGAAATTTTTGAAGCCATGTATTGTCTGGGAAAACTGTCCTTAGAAATAAGGTCTAGATTCATCAGACTGACTTTCCTGCTTGTCTTTGGCAAATAAGACAGATAACTCCTTCACTTCAGACTGAGGGATATTGAGGTTCAGAGTTTCTTGGAACTAGTATGCAAACCCATACCAATCTCTAAAGCTCAGTGTACCTCCTAGAGTATGTCAGTTATGATATATAACCTTTGCTGAAGCCATCTAAGTTCTGTCTCAAACTCCATTCAAATTCAGAATGTGAATGTCCTGAAAAATTCCAATTGTTAGATGATCTCTTGAGTCACAAGCATATGCTGGAGTGGCAAGGTCTACCAAACATATTAAAACTTCAGAAGTCTGCCCTTTATCTTTCCCAGTCATTAGTATGTGAATTTAGACATTTTACTCTGTTTGAATATCACGTTTTCCCAAATCAAAAGGCATTAACATACATCTACAATCGTTAAAATTACTCTCGCACAAGAGCAACATCCGCATATTGAAGAACTTCTGCTGGCATAGAAAAGAGAAGGCTGCGCCTCTCAGAAAAAATTATGAAAAATACCAAGAAAAAAAAGCATAACCACAGGTAAGCTTGACTTTTTTTTTCTTTCCACCCCCCCACCTTATTTTCTTGCTAACAGTCAATGAAAGTCTAGAGTGATTAATGATTGAAATTAGTGAATAGATAATATCAAAAATCTAAGTGACCACATTGTAAATAAAGGTATAACCTATGGAAAGGTAACCATTTTACTTTTTTGCATAGCAGTGTTATTCTCCAGTTGAAAGCTCTATGCATTCCACAGAATTTTAAAGTTTTAAAATTGTTTATTTATGTTTTTATTTTTATGTATTTCTCTTAAAAATTATTTCTCCTCACTCAGAACTTACATTTTTTTCCAGTATTTAAAACCTGTCACCTCCTACAAGATATATACATTAGGCTTGATCTACGAAATGCTGGAAACAATGGAAAGATCTCAGTTCACTTCACTCAAATCATCAAAACCTAAAGCAAATTTTTTTTTGTTTTTCTTTTATCGAGCAGCTTAACAGGTTTCTAGTCATGAAGATCTCTGTTTTCTGAATTCCTTCTGGTTATCAACATATTTTATAGCTGGACATCTAGACGTAAACATAATTTGGCAAGTGGGCTCTACCTGAAGGTGAGATGGGAATGTAGAGCTCATTTGCTTCTCTTTTGTCTACACAGCTCAATTAGTGTGGTTATTTTTGTGTAAATTGTCTGGCTATGTAACTTGTGAGCTGCTGCCTAAATTGATATTTATACAACTCTGCCTCCTCTGGAATCACTAAAATCAAGAAAAATACTTGTTCATGTACTTTCAATTAAGAATGAGAGTAATACTATTACACAAGTATAGTTAAGTACATCATACCCAAATTTTGTAAGATTCAAGCCTAAGTGAGTTGTAATGATTTTCTGAATTGTACCTGTTGTTGGTGCCATCTTTTATTTGGCATTATTTTCTGTTTTTCCTAGTTTAACAATGTTTGACTTTATTCTGCTTACTATTCTCATTTTGCAACCTTCTTTTTCATTTTTCTTATTACTAATTGTAATTCTAGAATCTCCCAGTTATGTTTCACATGTAAATTACCTTAACATACCATTTATCTGTTCTTCCAGGCTATTAATGAGACACAGTTCAACTAACAAAATCATAGTGTCTCAGTACAAACAGCAAAAATGGAAGTTTATATTGAAAAACATATCACATAACAGCAACATAAATATTCAACTGCCTTGTTTAATATTTGGACCACATGCTATCATTATATATCACTTTGTAGCTACTTCTTCATGCTAACTTCACATATTCACAGAATAGCAGGGGTTGGAAGGGACCTCTGTGGGTCATCTAGTTCAACACCCCTGCTGAAGCAGGGTCACCTAGAGCAGGCTGCACAGGACCTTGTCCAGGCGGGTCTTGAATATCTCCAGAGAAGCAGAATTCACAACCTCCCTGGTCAGCCTGTTGCTGTGCTCCATCACCCTCAGAGGGAAGAAGTTCTTCCTCATGTTCAGGTGGAACTTCCTCTGTTACAGTTTGTACCCGTTGCCCCTTGTCCTGTCACTGGACACCACTGAAAAGAGCTTGGCCCCATCCTCCTGACACCCACCCTTCAGATATTTGTAAGCATTTAGAAGGTCCCCTCTCAGCTTTCTCTGCTCCAGTCCCCTCATCATCCTCATAGCCCTCCGCTGGACACTCTCCAGTAGTTCTTCATCTTTCTTGAACTGGGGAACCCAGAACTGGACACAGTACTCCAGATGGGGCCTCACTAGGGCAGTGTAGAGGGGGAGGAGAATTTCCCTCGACCTGCTGGACACACTCTTCTTAATGCACCTCAGGATACCATTGGCCTTCTTGGCAACAAAGGCACACTGCTGGTTCATGGTTCTCCTGTCATCCACCAGGACTCCCAGGTCCCTCTCCGCAGAGCCGTTCTCCTGAAGGTCCGCCCCGAGCCTGTACTGATGCATGGGGTTGTTCCTCCCCAGGTGCAGGACCCTGCACTTGCCCTTGTTGAACTTCATCAGGTTCCTCTGCGTCCTTCTCTCCAGTCTGTCCAGGTCTCGCTGAATGGCAGCACGGTCTTCTGGTGTATCCACCACTCCTCCCAGTTTGGTGTCATCAGAAAACTTGCTGAGGGTACGCTCTTTTCCTTTCATCCAGGTGACTGACAAGTAAATTGAACAAGACTAGGCCCAGTACCGACCCTTGGTTGAACACCACTAGCTACAGGCCTCCAACTAGACTCAGTGCCGCTCATGACAACCTGCTTGAGTTCCGCCATTCAGCCAGTTCTCAATCCACACCACTAGCTGCTCATCCAGCCCACACTTCTTGATTGTCTCTATGAGGATGTTATGGAAGACAGTGTCAAAAGCCTTGCTGAAGTCACGGTAGACTACATCCACTGCTCTCCGCTCATCTAGCCAGCCAGTCATGCCATCATAGAAAGCTATCAGATTGGTCAAGCATGATTTCCCCTTGCTGAATCCATGTTGTCTAGTCCTCCACTTTCTTAATGATGACTTGTAGAATGAGTTGCTCCATCATCTTTCCTGGGATGGAGTTGACCGACCTGTAGTTCCCTGGGTCCTCCTTCTTGCCCTGTTCGAAGACTGGAGTGAGACTGGCTTTTCTCCAGTCCTCGGATACCACTCCTGTCCTCCAGGGCCTTTCAAAGATGATGGAGAGTGGCTCAGAAATGAGATTTGCCAGCTCCCTCAGCACTCGTGTGTGCATTCCATCAGGGTTTTTCTTCCCTTCGGGAATTTCTTCTGTTATACCTCTATCACTTCGGCCTGTGAATTTTAAATTATACAAGAGCTTTGACACTTTTTTCCGTAAGTATGAAAAATAAATGAATTAAACGATAATCTGATTTAACTATTGTAAACTGTTGAAAGAATCATATGTACATGAGGGTCACTGATTTATTTTTATGAAATAGTATTTTCCTGCTATGTGGTATTATATATTAAAATAAAATGAAGACTTCAAAGAACACAATACACATTCCTTATTCCTCAAAAGAAACTGGAAAATAAAATGTAAAATTTGTTGAAATGAAGCCATTCTTTAAGTGTTCTTAAGAAGAATAAAGAAGAAGCAAAAGATTAATTGTACAGAATTAATCTTCATTTCAGAGATATGGGTTTATTACTGTGTTAGAAGCCAGGCTGCAACTTTATCTTAACACTAATTTAACAGAATTCACTGTTTTTAATGTCATCTTCCAATTGTATTGCAAGTGTTTTTTTGCCAACAGAACTGTTCTGTACAGAGGCAGCTATTGTTCCATTTGAAGGCACAGACAACACAATTTTCTGTATACTTCCTACAGCTTTAATGAACAAGGTCTATTCTCATTTAAACTATCACAAATCTTTACTTCATGGTCCCAATATTGAATGAAAGTCTTGTTTTTCTTCTTCTGAAAAGGTCTATTCAGTATTAATGCATGATTGATTAATAGCCATGATTTTAGATGATTTTCCAACCTTTTTTAAATCATGTCAGATAGACCAGATTGCCCAGGGCCATGTCCAGTTGGATTTTGTTATATGCTTTAGGGACAGAGATTTTACTGCCTCCCTGGGCAACCTGTTTCATTGTTTGACACTGTCACAATAACTGAGATTTTTTGTGTGTGTTTAAATGGAATTTTGTGTATTTCAGAGTATATCCATTGCCTCTTGTCCTGACTGGGCACCACCAAAAAGAATTTGGCTCTGCCTTGCTTACATCTCCCTCCCCTTTAATAAGACTTCTCTGAGCTTTCTGTTCTCCAAGTTGAACAGTCCCAGCTCTCTCAGTCCATCATACATCAGATGCTCCAGCCACTTTACTCCTGCCTCTTTGGGATGGACCAAACAACAACAACAAAAAAAATCAAACAAAAAGGACAAAAAGAAGAATGCCCAGAATCTCCATCATCTAAGCCTCCATTTTCCATGATCCTATAGTTTATTATAGGCTGTGTACCACCTGTGTCCCTTTCTTACATGTGACAATCCTTGGTCTGCTGTAAAGAGATGAGAGTTTTCCTTAGACAGTCTCCTTTGTAGCCTGTGCTCCCACAAGACTTCTTCAGTAACACTCACTGCCGCTCCTGTTGGTGGACCACTCACATGACAAAGGTACCTTCACAGGTTGGAGTGGATCTAACTGGCTTTTATTTGTTGTTTTCATTTGAAGTGTTATCCTACAGTACTCAAAGAAACAAACTTCTCCTGAAGTCAGTGACTGTTCCTGAAGCAAGGTACGTGCACACATTCTCCCACTGACATATTTGTGTTGGGTGGATGATTGGACTTGATGATCTTAGAGGTCTTAGAGGTAGTGAGAAGTCCCAGCAATGAGGGACATATGGTCCCTTTGTTGCCCCTCCCCCCACTGGGGTGCGGAGGAAAATGGAAAGAAAAAAGCAAAAAAACCTCTTCGTGAGTCGGGATGAGGGCGGTTTAACAGAACAGCAAATAAAGTGAATACTAACAGCAATAATACTGATAAGAAGAATACACAAAACAGACAGCAAAATGCACAGAGCAACTCTCACTGCCCAATGCCCCGCAAGCTCCCAAGCAGCGATGAACTTACCCCCCCCAACTCAGCCAGCTCCCCCAACCGGAACCCAGCAGGACGGCTCATGGTATCAAATACCCTGTGCAGTTTGGCCAGTTTGAGTCAGTCAGCCCGGCTGTGTCCCCTCCTGCCTTCTAGTGAAAATTAACCCTGTCCTGGCCGAACCCAGGACATTATCCACCCCTTATTCTATACCATCTACATCATTCCCTAGTTCCCCATTTTCCAGTTAATCACCACCACTTCTCCTGCCTTTAATACATACAAACAGATACCATTCCCTTAGTTTATGGATCATCCCTCGAAAGTGTCCATTGAATTCATGTAATCCATGGCTTTGGGCTCCATCTGTCGGGACAGTCTTTCAGGGCAGGAGAGGTGATGCGTGGTGATGGGCGATCACATGCTGCATCCAGAGCTCATGGCTGATGTATCTGCTGTGGCTTTTGTCCACAGTCTGCAGGTTGAAGATGTTGATCTTGAGGAAGTTTCTGGGTGACAGTTGTTGAAGCCAGGTCCAGTCCCATCACTGCTGTGCTCTGCTAGGTTTCATCAAAGTCCATTTTTCACTTGTCTGGGTGATTCTTACTGTGATACTACTGACATAACAGATAACAACTATAGTAGTGATAACAGACAGTGACAGGTCATTTAGCAATTAACTTCATAAAATTTATTTATTGGCTATTCTCACCAAAAATCAAACCCCCATGAGGTACATGTCAGACTTCCCCATCCTTTTGCATCACACACCAGGTGCACCCAGGTCCTTGAGCACAAGAAATACTGTGGACGGGTTTATCTTTGCCTGAGGCAGGACTAACCCAGACAGTCTTCCCTAACATGTTCTGTATGTGCACTACGGGGACTTTATCCCCTTCTACAGGGCGTGGAAATTTTGCTTGGGCATAGTCAGCCCGGTTGGTGGATCCTCTGATGCTAACCAACCAGGTGGCTTTTGTTAAATGGGTATCCCTGTTTTTGAAAGTCCCACGCCCCATTGCTCTCTAAGTGGTTTTTAGCAGCCCATTGTACTGCTCAATCTTTCCCGAGGCTGATGCATGGTAGGGGATGTGATACACCCACTCAATACCGTGTTCTTTGGCCCAGGTGTCTATGAGGCTGTTGTGAAAATGAGCCCCGTTGTCCAGCTCTGTTCTGATGGGGGTTCCCTATCTCCACAGAACTTGTATTTCACGTCCCAGGATGGTATTCCGGGTGGTGGCATGGGGCACAGGGTAGGTTTCCAGCCATCCAGTGGTGGCCTCCACCATCGTGAGCACATAGCGCTTGCCTTGGCGGGTTTGTGGCAATGTGATATAGTCAATCTGCCAAGCCTCCCCATATTTATATTTTAACATCAACCTCCATACCACTGAGGCTTTACCCCCTTGGCTTGCTTGATTGCAGCGCATGTTTCACATTCATGGATAACCTGTGCGATGAAGTCCATGGCCAAGTCCATCCCTCGGTCATGAGCCTATCTGTATGTCATATCTCTTCCTTAGTGGCCCGAGGTGTCATGGGCTCACGGAGCTATAAAGAGTTCACCCTTATGTTGCCAGTCCAGATCCACCTGAACAACTTCAATCCAGCTCTGGAGCCCGCAACACAGGAAAGACATAGACCTGTTGGAGTGGGTCCAGAGGAGAGCCAAAGAAATGATCCAAGGGATGAAACAGCTCTCCTACGAGGAAAGGCTGAGAGAGTTGGAGCTGTTCAGCCTGGATAAGAGAAGGCTCTGGAGAGACACTATAGCAGCCTTCCAGTACCTGAAGGGGGCCTACAGGAAAGCTGGAAAGGGACTTTTTACAAGGGTATCTAGTGATAGGACAAGGGGTAATGGTTTCAAACTGAGAGAGGGTAGATTTAGATTAGATAGAAGAAAGAAATTATTTGCTATGAGGATTGTGATACACTGGAACAGGTTGCCCAGAGGAGTTGTGAATGCCTCCACCCTGGAAGTATTCAAGGCCAGGTTGGATGGGGCTTCGAGAAACCTGGTCTAGTGGAAGGTGTCCCTGCCCATGGCAGAGGGGTTTGAACTAGGTGATCTAGAAGGTCCATTCTAACCCGTAACGTTCTACGGTGCTATGATTCTATAATCTATAATGTTTTTCAGTGAGTGAAAGGGTTTTGGTGTGTTCGCATGTTAGGCAGTATGCATGGATCATTTGAACAGGATTAAGATTAAGCTTGGGTGTTTGAGCCTGCGAACAATATCCCATTTAGAGATGTAGGAATGTGGGAGATTTGTCTTGAAAACATAAATAGCAAGAGATTTATTCTCAGAGGTGTAGTGATTGTCACAGTCAGACCAGTGACATACGTTCTTTCTTGACAGTTTTTGAGTCAAATGATGGAATTCCTTGAGAAGGCAGCATAACTGCCCTTTCATCTCATTTTAAATAAACACAAATAAAACATCAAGCATATATCTGGCCTGTATTCTTTAGCACTGTTTCTGTAGGCTAAAAAGATGTCATTGGATAGGATAGAAATATGTCCTTGGATGTGCCTTCCCAGTGATGTTCTGTTGGACCTAGAGATGGTGGCCCTCAAGTATTATCACAGGACATACACGCCTTCAGGTTCTCCCAACAGTAAAGGACAGTCTCCATACCTTGGTGTTATGGAGAAGGGCTACTGGCTTGTATTCCCACACAAAGTTTTCTCCATGTAACAGATAGAGCTCTGTCATGCTGCCTCATAGGTGGTTTCAGATCTTCAGAACTGTCTCTTTCTGTGTAGCATTGCTTTCTAGTCCCTTCCCATCCAGCAACAATCATAAGGTTAACAAACTAATATTGCCAGAGGGTTATCCTCCCATATGACAAATTCTTGGCTTTTTTTAGAGCACTGATTTACAAAAATACCATTTTCTCAGGGATTCACTTTACTTCATTTTGGATTTCCTGGGCTTTAGCAAAGGTTGCCATTGAAACTGCAGAAACAAGTACATAAAATAAAAAATAAATAATAAAAGGACAAGGGTATTAAAAAAGAATATTAAGGAGTTTAGGGAGGAGAATAGTAATAAAAAGCAAGTCAGGCTTTTGCCCAAAACGGTAACTAGCCGCACTGAGTGCAATAAGGCCTTATTGAGGGGCTAGAGTACTAGAGCAGAGAAATGTATGGAATATCTGAGTAAAACACACACACACAGAGCCATACTGCTATATTCAGTCCTGAAGAATTGGCTGGTAGGCCAAAGAGTTTTGGAAAAGTCAGACCCCTGAGCAGGCACAAAGGAATGCTTGGACCACAGGGAAAGCCTCGGCTCTTGGGGCAGGCAGGGAAAACTTTTTGTCTCAATTCTGACAATTCCACAAAGAGTCTGCAGCTGTACACATACTAACAGTCCTTTCTTCTCTGTCTATAACATCTTTCAGTTTTTAGACAGTCCTAGGCCCTTGGCCTCCACTTTATGAACTACATACTGCACAATGTTGGAGGGTGTTACTTTCCTAGGTTGCAGCAGATGCAGTATCTCATTGCTCAAGTGCTTTTTTTCCCTTGTTTAATGGATTTTTCTTTTCCTTATTACATTTAAATCAATCTTTTTCCCAGACGTCAAAGCAGTGGTGAATACACCATCACTGATAGTTCAAAGCCTTTACTGTTACCCCGTGCTCAAACTGCGCATTGTTTCAAGAGACGTGATTTAGAACCCATGTTCACCCAGTGAGTTCGCATAAGGCAAATACAAGTCTATTGGCAAGGAGTGAGGATATGTAAAGCAAATGGCTTTGCACTTGCAAAAATATAAAGGAAATGGCCTCTAATTAGCAATTTCTATACTATTTCTGTGAAGCCATTGTGCAACAATGTAACAAGGAGAAAAAATGTGTGGAAGAAAAAGGAAAGAACAGCAACAAACTGCAATAAACTTCATGTGTGCTTTTTATGTAGCACAGGAACCACTTCACATATTATAGGGGATCTAAGTAGATTCGGAATCCCGTAGGCACATGCATGATAGGAACACGCTAAAGTGTTTCATAGTGGTGCAGTCCACAAACTGGTTAGAAACATAATGACTCCATTGAGTTTTGGAGTCCTGGAACAGAGTTGCTGTTTCAACTTGCTTCAGAAAGAATCATTTTATCAAATCTGCTCAAGAACTGAATAAATACAAGCAAATGCAGGCAATAAGAAGATTTGCTTCGGACCTGCACTGCTGCTCCAGAGCGTCAACCTACTGTACAGAAAGCCTATGCTGAATGCACTCTGAGTCCCATATAATAAGAGGTCAGACACTTGGCTAACCCTGTGAACACCATGTGGACTCTTATACTTAGATGTCAACAGGCTGAAGCTGAATACTGGACAAGTTGATGTGAACATAGTAATGTGAACATAGTAATGTGATCGTAGGCATCAATGTTGCTTAGCGTGCCTAGGCTACCACAACTTATCTCCCACTGCTCCATCAGAAGGCAATGAATCTCCCTTGAGTCCTTGTAACACATCTTCCACATTTAGTATTCTTGTATACCAACATGTTTCTCAAGTGATGTGACTTCATAACTTCAGGAGATGGATCATAATCAATAACATTATTTCTGAAAATTCCACCTTCCAGAAAGATATTAATGCTTTTTCTAAGTAGCTGAAAATAATAACTTTCTTACTGACATTTAATGACCTACTGACTAAAGGAGAATACTTTTATGAAACAAGTAGGAATCCGTATTTCAGAGAGACATAAAGGTCAGAGAAGTGTCAGAGAGGAAGAAGAGAATAATTAGGGAGAAACATTTTTTGTAAAGCTACAGCTATAATTATAAGGTAAATATATTTTAAAAATCTGTGCATATTCAAGAATATTGACTGTTATTTGGCTTCATTTATACACTTAACCAGACAGAGATAGAGAATTTTTAACTTCATAATGCTTAAACTCAAACATTTTTACTCAACTAAGAGGATGAAAATGAGTAAATTAGTCACGTTAGTTTGTTCACCATTGAAACAAAATCTAGAGAATCTAAATATTTTCTGTTTCTAAACAATACCTGGGTTTCCCATCTGCTTTATTTCAAAGTAATTTCACTGGGTGGTTGCAATGGTTTACAAAGTAGTACTTTGTCAAGTAGCTCTAGGTCCCTAATTTTTCTTATCATCAGAAACACTGCCTCGAATTTCATAGCACGTCTGTTTTGAGTGGAAATTTCCCTAGTAGTCTGTTTTATACCAGTAAGCTGTTTACTTTTCCAAGCACGTCATCGATCCTGGCCAAAAGATAAATGCATACAGCATCTACAGCTTGAAATAGTGTTACTATACTGTGTATTGTTTAGAGGAAAATAATTGCCTTTTTTGTTCTTGTGTGAAGTAAAATATTGTTGATTCTCTATATTAAGATGTCTTTACTCCGACCTTAGGTCAAAAAAAAGTGTTTATTGCATTTATTTCAGAGGGTGGAAGAAGCATTCAGAATTAGAAAGCAACAGGCAGAAGTTAAAGCACAATCATACGATTAAAGGAGTGAAATGGCATTCTAGCAAGCTGCATTCTAGATGTCTCTGCCACATAATTCTAGCGTTTGCAAATTAACTAGGAAAAACATTTTTTTTCAAGGGAGCTAGACCTTACTTATTCATACCCAGCTTGATAATCTGAGGTACTTAGGACCTAGAAACTGTAGCGCCGAAGTACTGAGAATGCATACTTCACTAAAGTCCATATTATTTTTTTGGTTTGTTTTGTTCTATTTTGCATATTTAGTGGAACAATAAGCTTTAGACTCATTATAGTGAAACACAAAAAAATGTGTGTGACCTGACAGTACATTCTATTACATTCAACAAAAAATGTAGGAAAAGATATACACTGAACTACTGCATAGTTCTGAATTACTATAAAAAATAGGTTTTTTACATTTATCTCACTTATAGGCTTAAAAATTAATCCAAAATATATAACACAAGTGGACAAACTTTTTGATCTACATATGAAAATCTTCTAATTATTGAAAGAGACATCTTATTCCAAATTCCTTGATAAAACTACATTGCTCAATTAGTATTTATAGTATCTCACTCTTGATTAAAACACTAGTTCTCAAAAGGCTGTGTCTTCTTCTCAAAATAAGTTTCTTCAGCCTCTAGAGAGCAAAACCAAAGTAAATGAAAAAGAAAAAGAACAAGAACCCTGGGGATTCTGGCTGACTGCTGTCTGAACATCAGTCAGCAGTGAGCTGAGGTGGCCAAGAAGGCCAATGGCATCCTGGCTTGTATCAGGAATAGTGTGGCCAGCAGGAGTAGGGAAGTGACCGTGCCCCTGTACTTTGCACTCTTGAGGCCGCACCTCGAGAATTGTGTTCAGCTGTGGGCCCCTCACTACAAGAAGGACACTGAGGTGCTGGAGTATGACCAGAGAAGGGCAATGAGGCTGGTGCAGGGCCTGGAGAACAAGTCTTATGAGCAGCTGAAGGAATTGGGATTGTTTAGTCTGGAGAAGAGCAGGATGGAGGGAGACCTTGTCGCTCCCTACAACTACCTGATAGGAGGTTATAGTGAGGTGGGTGTTGGTTTCTTCTCCCAAGTAACTAGCAATAGGACAAGAGGCAATGGCCTCAAGTTGTATCAGGGAAGGTTTATATTGGATATTCGGAAAAATACCTTTACTGCAAGAGTTGTGAAGCATTGCAACAGGCTGCCAAGGAAGAGGTGGAGTCACCATTCCTGGAGGTGTTAAAAAAATGTCTAGATATGGCACTTCAGGACATGGTTTCACAGGCATGGTCTTTGACTTGATAATTTTAGAGGTCTTTCCCAACTGCAATGATTCTATGATTCTATTCTATGACTCTATAATTTTTTGTTGTCTCTTATAGCAGTGGCCAGACTGAGTTCTGCATGACTTAACAAGATCCCTGTACTCTTCTTGAGTTGCCTGCCCTTTCTTCCAGAAATAGAAAACTCTTCTTTTTTCCCTGAGTCCCAGGAAAAGCTCACTGTTCATCCAGGCTGGTCGTATTCCCCGTCGGTTTGTCTTGCAGCACAAGGGGACAGCCTCCTCCTGTGCCTTTAAGACTTCCTCCTTGAAAAATGTCCAGCCTTCCTGGACCCTTTTGCCCTTCAGTATTCTCTCCCAAGAGACTCTCTCAACCAGTGGGTGCATATGTCCAATCTGAAATGTTTGAATGTGACCACATAAGGATGTACAGACTTCTTCTAAGATATATGAATACAGGGTAGGAGAAACGAGGAGCCACAGCCACTTGATCTAGGCCTAGATGTCTTCATACAATATTTAAAAGAGTGATGCATGTCTGCTTCCCTTGAATTTTATCCTATCTATCAGCAAAATGCAGTGATAGTGTTCCAAGCTTTGCAGATCCTCTAGAGGCTCTTTGCACTGTCTAACCCTAGGCAATTAACAAAGGAGAAAGCTTTGGCTCGGCTTCCTGTACTATTTGTGAAGGGGTAGGGATTACTCAGAAGGTGATTCAGAATAGGAGCCTGAAAAGTCTGCTCAAGTTAAAATGTCTTTCTCAGTCATATTCTCGAGAAATCTATCTCTCTCTACTAAAAATGTGTAAAGAACCTGTAAAAATGTGTAAAAGATGTGTAAAGGACATATAAACACAGTGAGGACGCTTCTATTGTTTCTTAAGCAAAAAATTGAAACCACTTTGTACAGAAATCCTTCCATGCTTTTGTGTTCTGTGAGGTGCCAAATCATAGATCAAATATGGTGAGAAGATGCTAACCATGGGACCACAGCCATAGGAAGACAAGAACAGCAGGACACAGCGGAACTAATATTAATTTTACAAAGTCTTCCGTTTCCTGGTAGTAGGCTATAACTTCAGTTTGATGCTTCAGAAGATAAAATTACAGCATCTTTGGAGACAAAGACAAGAATATATGATAGTTTCAAGGACTATGAATGAGGGAAACAAGATTTTGAAAACTGTTTGGTGCCTATGTCAGCTCTCCAGAATACAAATGCAATGGCACANCAATGAGGTATGTTGTTGCCTTACCGAGGTGTGTGGTCGGAAAACGACAGGCAGCAGTTACAGATTGAAATAAGGGATTCTAACTGTGTATAATGAAAAGGTTTTTTGACATGGAGTACAGTAAAGCATTTGAAAACTTTAATGAAATAGGCTGCATAATCTCTGTTCTTAGAAGTTTTAAAGAGACTGTTAAGGGATGCTATAAGTGGACACTGCCTCAAGAAGCTCTGGGCCCAGGAATGCAACAAGATGCACTAAGCCTAATGCAGTCTGGTTCTCCATCCTACTGCCTCAAGAAGCTCTGGGCNCAGGAATGCAACAAGATGCACTAAGCCTAATGCAGTCTGGTTNTCCATCCTAGGCTGAGGGATGCAGTTGCCACTTTCCTGTTTGCAGGTTCAACCAGTACCAAAGCTGAGCATGTGTGGGCCCCGATGGAATCCACCCATGAGTGCTCAGGGAGCTGGCAGATGTCATTGCTAAACCACTCTCCGCCAACTTTGAAAGGTCCTGGAGGACAGAAGAGGTGCCCAAGGACTGAAGAAAAGCCAATGTCACTCCAGTCTTCAAACAGGGCAAGAAGGAGGACCCAGGAAACTACAGGCCTCTCAGCGTTATCTCCATCCTGGGAAAGATGATGGAGCAACTCATCCTGGAGGTCACGTCTAAGCAAGTGGAGAAAAAGAAGGTTATCAGCAGTAGTCAACATGGATTCACCAAGGGGAAATCATGCTTGACCAATCTGATAGCTTTCTATGATGGCATGACTGGCTGGGTAGATGAGGGGAGAGCCGTGGATGTTGTCTACCTAGACTTCAGCAAGGTTTCTGACACTGTCTCCCATAACATCCTCCTAGGGAAGCTCAGGAAGTGTGGGCTGGATAAGTGGTCAGTGAGGTGGATTGAGAACTGGCTGAATGGCAGAACTCAGAGGGTTGTCATCAGCGGCACAGAGTCTAGTTGGAGGCCGGTAACTAGTGGTGTTCACCAGGAGTCAGTACTGGACCCAGTCTTGTTCAACCCGTTCATCAACGACCTGGATGAAGAATTAGAGTGTACCCTCAGCAAGTTTGCTGATGACACCAAACTGAGAGGAGTGGCGGATACACCAGAAGGCTGTGCTGCCATTCAGCGAGACCTGGACAGGCTGGAGAGTTGGGCACAGAGGAACCTGATGAAGTTCAACAAGGGCAAGTGTAGGGTCCTGCAC
>Ga0065711_1004909_pt1 | contig 21935 bp, 28 predicted proteins | sample Hoacrofraction12_FD_59098 | JGI IMG/M metagenome (GOLD analysis project Ga0065711, IMG submission 59098) | Hoatzin crop microbial communities from Cojedes, Venezuela - Epithelial fraction 12 v2 (version 2) | ecosystem: Host-associated > Birds > Digestive system > Esophagus > Crop | place... | reverse complement strand
TCTCTGGAGATATTCAAGACCTGCCTGGACAAGGTCCTGTGCAGCCTGCTGTAGGTGACCCTGCTTCGGCAGGGGAGTTGGACTAGATGACCCACAGAGGTCCCTTCCAACCCTGACCATTCTGTGATTCTGTGTGATTCTGTGAGCGTCTCCAGCAATCCCTGGCATAACCACAAAGCAGCCCCCCAGCACAGCCACACTCCTGTCCCCACCGCTGGCATGGGAGCGGCTGCAAAGCACGGCTGCGGAGCACGGCCCAGCCGCTCCCGTCCTGCTCCTCACTTTTTATCCTGTGTCGACAGCTGCTGCGCTGCTCAGGAGCGAGCCGGAGGAACTGCCGGCTTTAAACTGGCTCCTGGAGAGACCTCCCGACTAGTAAATTTTCCAGTTAATCGTGTCCCAGTAGAGGGGACACTCACAAATCAGCAGCGCTCCCTCCTATGGGTACAAGTAATCCTTCAGAAGAGCGACCAGGAGAGAGGGGAGTGTTTTTCCCTGTGTTCTCAGTTTGCTAACCACAGGCTTGTGATGGCTCTTCCAGCGTTATCACCGCTCCTCTTCCAGAGGCAATTAGCCCGCTTCCCCCGCTGTTTGCACAGGCCTCGCAGGCAGCAAAAGGGGAGATGGAAAGATGGGAAGTTAAACCTGATTGCAGAGCCACAAAATCAACGGGACAACAGCAGGGGCTGGATATTGCCTGAAATGGGATGTAAAGCTCGCTTTCTTTCACCCGGCGATGGATTCGTTTGCGGCTCGGGGAGTGCTGCTGGCTGTAGGTCAGACAGCACGTTGCCTGCTCACCGTCGGGCTTTCGCTCTGCCGAAACCCGACCAGCCGGATGCTTTCATCAGGAGTGACAACCTGTCTCTGGGGTCTGGAAAGCAGCGGTCCTGCAGGATGGAGGTGATGGTACCCTACGCCTCTGCAGGACATGGGGCAGCAGTGGCTGGCCCCTGCCGATGGGCTGCTGCTCTGCCGACGGACTGCAGCGCAAGGTTTCCCACAGGCAATCCACCCCTCCTTGTTCAAAACATCCTGCCGGGCCCTCTGTCCTCTCCCTGTCTCTGCTGGGGTGTGGGCAGATTGGGGGTGTGCAGAAGAGGGTCAGCACAGTGCCAAAGGGGCACTTCACACTGTTATTTTCTGTGGTAGACAAGACGCAGTATCCGAACTCATAAAATACATGAAACTTGGATTCAGGCTGACTCCGTCCCAGTCCCGCTCCCACCGTAAGCAGCAGCAGGGTGTAAATTCTAAGTTTCCACGTTTTTAACATTAGTCCTACTTTTGTTGGCCTCTCCAGGCTGGTGACGTTTCCCAAGGGAAGCCTTTGCCTCCTCCCAGCACCCCAGGGCCACCTGAGAGCCAGGCTGGGACAGTCCAGCCACTCCTGCCCCACCGCCAGGCCCGCAACAGCCCAGCTCAGACTCCTGCAAGGAGCTTGGAGAAGCCAGCCGCCCTGTGAGGAGCCCTGGCATGGCGATGCCGCGTTCCTGCCCTGTGCTGTTTCCTCTGACCGATGGTGGGACTGGAAGGCAGCCCCCTGCCCTTGGTGCCACAAGAAAGAAAGCCTGAAGGGAGGCTGCCTGGCAGCCTGGGTGTTAACGCAGCCCACACTCACCATGGCTGGCTGGGAAAGCCCAGCCTGACACCCACCACTCGTCATCCAAAAGGGACCAGGGCTCCATGTGCCTGTTTGGGGGGAGGCAAAGCCCTCAGACCCTCCCGTAGACGTGAAGATCTGCAGCAGGCACCTGCAGGCGAGTGAGTGCCTCAGGCTTGGTCCTTGCTGTAATCCAGTCCTGGGTCCCTATGCCATTCTTCCCCACCGAGACCTCGTGCACTTGAACCCCTTTAGGAATCAAGCCCTCATGCTGGGATGCTGCTGTGAAAGGACTTCATAATTTCTTCTAGTGCAAAGGCTGAGGAGCATCTAACCCCAGAGAGCCGGCAGGCCCTTGTGGAGAGGACACTTCTCTCGCTCCCCCCACCCAGGCAGGCAGAGGAAGACACGCACGTGCTCGCGCCTGAGCCCACGCTCGCCTGCTGTCTGTGGGAAACGTCCCTGGGCAGGGGGAGGCAAGTCTCCTCCTGCTCCGCAAGGTTACTGCTGCTGGGACATTCCCTCCTCCTCTTGCCAAGAGCACTGCTGCTGAAATCGCGTTGCTGCAAATAAAGCCGTCTCCTGGCTAATTACTAGGGAACGGTTCGCCTTCTATTTTTAGACAAGCTTGCAAGCTTGCGTTGAAGATTACCCTGCTCCCGTTTCTCTCCCCGTCTCCTTGCCGTGTGCGTTTCTCCTCCTTTCTCTCCCTCGCTGTGAACAGTGCTGAACCAAGCTCCGCTTCCCGTGGGGTCGGGGAGCAGAGGACAGCCGCTTGCTTGCGTGCCAAAAACACTCACTGACTCCAAAACCATCAAGAGCTGTTGCTGTAGCATTAGGTGGAGAGGGAGCAGCGCCTTGCTGAGCCAGGAGCTGCAAGCCAGGAGCCGTTCTCGGCTTCCCATGCCCAGCCTCTGCCTGCTGAGCTCTCCCTCCGTGTGGCCGCAGCCAGGGACATGCTTCCATCTGCTCCACACGCTGCTCCCATCGTCCTGTCCAAGTTCTACGCTCTTCCAAGACGCAAGAGAATAAAGAAAAAAAAAGCAGCAGAGGTGTCCCTTTCAGAGCCCTGGCCTGTGGGGCGGTCAGCGCGTAACATGGAAGCAGGGGCGGGCAGGGGTGGCCTCACATCTTGTAAATGCCGCACCGACCTTTGTGGCGGCCACGGCAAAGAGTGGAGGCTGTTTCATTTGCCTGCCGAGGGGGACCGGCCGGTGTCACGGCGGTCCCGGTGCTGCCTCGGGATGGCCGTCCTCCGTGCCAGGAGACCTGAGATCTCACGGCCTCCAAAGAGCAAGGGTAGCATGCTCAAAGCAGCTCTGGAGCCCACAGGCATCCCCCCTGCCTCACGTGCACGGATGCAGGAGGCAGAGCCCCAGCCAGAAGGAGTGCATCCAAGCCTGCTTGGCGGGGTTAACCTTGGTCCCAAAAGCCGGTTAGGCAAATTAGCATAGCATTTTCCCTGAGCTAATTAGCTTCCCTCACAGCAGAGCTAATGAGCTCCTGCTCGACGCTTGGCTGTGGCAGCTAGCTGGCCCCCAGGCGAGGGGCTGGCCTGGAGGGCTCTCTGTAGCCTGAGGCATCGGCAGGCTCCGGATCCCTCCGGGATGCTCCCGCTCCTGAGCGCCCACCGCACGTTACCACCAGCCCAGGGGTGGGGAGGGGTCAGTCTTCCCCCCCCCTACACCTGCACTTTGGGGTGTGTGTGGGAGTCTCCAGCTTGCACCAGGGTGGGTCTGGGATGCTCCTCAGAGCGAAGCGGTACCAAGCACGAGCCTCGGCACCTCCAGGCAGCTCTGGAGGGACATGAGAGGGTGACTGGGGGGGGGAGCTTCCTCTCGACACGTCTCTTCCATTTTTTGGTGAGCATGGGTGCAGTCTGGCCCTGTGTCCACAGAGGTCGATGGCGAGTTTTGCATTGATTTCAGTGACCGGTGAAGCAAAATGTCTTCTGTATTCTCCTCCTCTCCTCCTGTCCCAGCAAACCACATTTATTTTACCCTCCACTCGGCTCTTCCGGGGATCGATGGGTCATCAAGATGATGAGTTAGTGCCTGTAGTGACAGTGGCACTTTCCATTACTGCTGATATACCTGGGGGACACATGTCTCCCAAAGACTCATCAAGGCTGGGAAATTCAACAAAGGGGCTAAAACTGTCACTTGCAATGAAGCCACCCCAAAGCCCCAGTCCCATGGCACAGGCAGGTCCTTCCCGGACCTGCGAAGACCCCTCTGGGCCGCAGGAGGTCCCCAGGGACACCAGCACCGTGCAGCAGAGTGCAGCCTTGCACCAAGCCTACTGCTGCTTTGGCGGTCTTTCCCTCTCCCTTTTCACCGACTGCTTTCCTCACAGAGAGCCATTTGGATAAACACTTCTAGCCGGGGACTGATTTCTTTTCCTGCATATCTTTCATAACTAGCAGATACCGGGTTTTTCTGAGGTTGCGTTATTATGACATTTTAATTGGCTCAGGACTATGCAAGTCTCAAAGCCAATTTGGCCCCAGCGCTTCCAGGCAGAACTGTTTTCTGTCTCCATTTTGATAGATACTTCGCGCTGGCCAAAATGGCCTCACGTTAAACACAACAAAACCTCCTCCCATCTTACAGCTCATGGGAGATCCAGTTCCTTCCCTTCTCGCTTTAATTTCAGCTTGAAACACAAACCTGTTCCCCCCCGGTCGCCGAGCTGCCCGCCCAGGGATGGCTGCAGGGCGAGCGGCAGCTGGGCTGCCTGTTCCCACTCGCCTTTGTTTCGCTACCGTGCGGGAGCCGGGTCCGAGCCAGCACGCTGAGTAATTGCAGGATTTCAGGCAACCAGGAGCCTGCGAGTCGCAAACCACTAATGAGCGGGCGTAGCTGGAAGGGCTGGCAGGGGGCTCTTGGGGACGGCGGGGTGACAAGCCGGCCATGCGTAGTGGCAGGGGCACTGGCTGCGCTGCTCCAGCAAAGCCAGAGGACGTGTCGGAAACGTGCCACACGTCGCGATGGCAGCGGCAGCGAGACGAGCCCCCGGCGGCTGCCAAGCCCGCGCAGAGCATCCCCGCACGCGGCAGTGCTCATCTTTAATTTGTCACACCTGCACGGCTCCTTCTTCCCTGCTTTTTTTTTTTGAGGCGCTGGCTTTGATGTCGCTGCTCCAACACCCTCCCGTGCCCCCCGGGCTGCCCTCCCCTCCCGCGCTCCCCGTCCAGGGGGGGGCTGCCTGGGACCCGCAGACCCCGCTGCCCCCCAGCAGCCCCCCTGCCGCTCTGTGCCTCCCTCCCACCCCTTCCTGACAGGTTTCCCTTCGGAGCAAGGCTGCTAATTGCTGGGTGTTATCAGCAACACCCAGAAGGAGCTCCAGCAAAGCCGGAGGACGCCGTGCGAATCCTGGGTACGGTGCTCGCCTGCCTCCCCGTATCGCCCTCTGCAGCGAGAGCCCCCAGCTTGGTACCTGGCTCGTTAGGGTCACTGCCAGAGGGCTTTTATAATTAACGATGGCCAAAACGCTCAGCACAAACCGCCGCGATGGCTCACACACGCATGGCTCTAATCCAGCCACGCGCAAGCGCCAGCCCAGGGACGTACAACATTTCTGTGCTCCCCTGCTCGGCGCCTTGCTCGCGTGCAGCAGCGAGGTTGCGGCAGCTCGACGAGCATCTGAGGCGAGAGGGGCAGAGCTGACAACTAATACCACGCTGCTGCCGATACAGAGCCCATCCGCCCCAGCCTTCCTTGGACCAGAAATCTTTTAGGTCAAAAAAACCCCCAGTTTGTGCCACGTCTCAAAATCTTTTGCGTTTTGGCCCGTTCTGAGCTAATCTGCCAAGAGGGTCCCGGAAAGCAAGGGTGCAGGACCGGGTGTCAGGCAGCTGGGAAGGGTGTCAGCCCTGCAGCTGGAGGGCTGGGTCAGCCCTTCCCCCGGGGCTGGGTGGGACATACACATTGAAATCTGTAATGTGTCACCCCTAGGATCTTGTGTCAACAGCTTTCCCAGCATTTCCTTCTCTTTTTTCACCCAGCCTGCCGGGTGTCGCTGCAGTTCATGACCTGAGATTTCTTTTTTTTTTTCCTTTTCCTCCTGACTTCATGCTTTCAGTATGATTTACAAAAATTGCTTATAATAAGGCTCATTCCGCAGTTAGATAACGGTTGTCAGGAGCTAAGATACACTGTGGCATGTTGAGCACAGAAGCACGTTGTGTATCTCTGGTTTTAAGGCAGTTTCTGTTCAGGGTAAGATGTGCAAAGGTACCTATGGGGTGCCAACAAGGGCGTTTCTCACAAGGGACATGAGGGCTGCAAGACAAAAGAGGGACAGTAAATGGCCTCAGCGGTGAATTCAGAGCTGTAAATCCAGATTAGCAGAAGAGTTCAAGGTCTTGGAAAGGCTGTATTAATCCCTTCCTAACCTTGGTCTTCAATACTTGACCGACCGGCTCTCTCCCCGCCACGTCCCCGTTTGGCAGCCGTGACCTGCCTGCCAGGCGCTGAGCGGGGCCAGAGAGGGACATGGGCTGCAGCCACCCACGGGACCTGACAAGGCAGGTCCCCTTCTCCTGGAAACACCTTTTGGTCCCGGAGTTGCCTTCACGGCCAGAGCGCAGGGTGCCCAGAGCATGGCGCTTGCCCTTCCTGGGCAGGAGGGAAGGTCCCTCATCGTCAGCGGGGCTCCTTCCTCCACATCAGCCCATTCCCCAGCAGGACCTGCCCTTCTGCTCCCCCTTTCTTCCTGGTGTCACCTCCACTACCCCTGCTCATTTGGGGATATTTTTTTTTGTTATTTATTTTTTTAGAGTAGGAAGAAGTGATGCTTTTGTGGCGAGTGGCTCTCGGGCTTGCCCTTCCGCCAGACTCACTCCACATAAGCCGGCGCTAAGTCTGTGGGCTAATTGGCTTTATTTATCGTCTCTTTTAGGGCTTTGTATCACGCAGGGGGTTATTCGCTGTTGCTGCTGCTTTGCTTATTTGTTTGGGGCAGGGGTTTTGTTTTTCTTTTCGCCTCCCTCTCCGGGGCCTCTGTGTTTGTCACCTCAGGCATCAATTAGGGCTCAGCGGTGCTCTTGGGCACTGTCCGAGTTCGGGGATAGCACAGCCCTGGGGAGGGGGAGGCTGGGCGCGGGGGCAGCCCCGGTGGGGAGCCTGCGTGTGAGGACCCCACGGGGCGATGCTGCGGGGACGGGGCCAGGGCACCGCGGGGATGAGCTCCGGGGGTTTTGTAACCGGGGCTGTTGGGAGGTTTGCTGTCGTAAAGGTCTCCCCGTCGAGGCTGAACTGCATAAACTGTGGGATAATCTGTGTTAGCGGCTTTTCCTCTCCGGCAGGAGAGCTGCTGGATGCCAGCCACATGAGTGTTTCATACTTGCAAACCTCTACTTCGCTTCCCAAATTCAGCCGCTCAAAATTCTACCAGTTTTGCAAACAAAAAATTGGGGAGTTTTTTGCATTGTTTATTACTAGCATAATCCTCTTTCTTCTTTTTTTTTTTTAATTGGCAAAAAGTGTAAAGAATGTTTCATTTCTCCTGAAACCAGCAGAAAACATCCTTTTTTGGATTTGGGGTATTTTTTTTCTTGTTTCTCCCAAAATAGGGGATTTACATTGCAGCTGTCCCATGACTCTCCAGGGGACAGAGACTGGGATGGAGCTCCCAGAAGGTTGTCAGAGGAGCAGCACACCCAACACCATTACACTCATGCAGAAGTATCACTGGAGACCTTCTCAAAGCCTCACTCGACAGAAAGTAAGAAACATGCTCACGTCAGCTGTCTTCCCTTTCATCCTGTGCCGCAGCATCTCTCCAGAAAATCAGGGTAATTAACGTAGCTCTGTCTTGTCCTGTCTAACACTTTGCATTGTGCTTGCCACATGCTAAGAGCCTTCTGCCTGATTTCTGGTTAGTGCACAAGGTGGGGAAAGAGTGAAGCAAGAAAGACCAAAAGCAGAGTGATCCTGGGCAAAAGACCTGAAGCTGCGTCTGGGCTCCCCACCGCAGCCCCATGGAGAGGCACAACCCCACGCGTGCAGGGGCTGGCCGCAGGGATGCTCGGGGCCCATCTGCCTTGGAAGCCAAGTTCAGGGAGTCAGGCGATGGGATTAAGAAGTCAGCCACACATGCTGTCCACCGGGTAAGATTAGTCCCTGCTAAAGCATTTCTCAATCCTAGGAGCAACTGAGATAATCTAAGCACAGATTAACCAGGTCCAGCTGGAGTTAAGCTCCCTGCTCCCTGTTTATTTCTGTCAGGAAGAGACTACTACTGCTCTGCTCCCTCATGAGACCTTCGCAGACCAGACCTTGCTCAGGAGAATGGGATGCAGAGACTCAGTGTAGTAGATTTGCCTTGCAACAGAGGTCCAAAATCCCAAGTTTTGTGATATAAGGTGGCATTTTATTGCCAAAGCCCCATGTCTCAGGTTTCTCTGATTGCATAATAAACCATCTTGTCACTTCCAGAAAAAAAAAAAAAAAAACCAAAAAAAAACCCACAAAAACATTTTTTGCCTTCAAAATGCAGATAAAACAGTGTCAACGTAAAACTGTCTTCAAGAAAGCCCTTCCCTAGGCCTTTTCTGTGGGGTAAATCAGTGAGTAGCTTAGGGAACGATCTCCATCAGCCTTCCATGCAGCAATATTTGAAAAGCTACAGGGCTTGGGGACTTCATTTCATGTGTCTCCTTTTTGCTTTCTCAGTGGAAGGCTCGCGTGTGGCTGGGACTGGACATGGGAGCTGCTGCCACGTCTGGGTTTCTTTCAGTGAAAGTATCAGTGAAGGCTCGTTGGGTTTGTAAAGCTTTGAGAATGTTCCTATTATTCTTAGATAATACAAAAGCTTGTTTTTCAAAATAAATCTTTGCCAAAATATCATTGTCTACCTTTAAGTAAGAAAGGAAAGTAAGAGCATAGGGAATGTTAAAAGTTTAAACTGGTATTCCCAGACCCTTAAAATAGGTCTGCTTCTTTTCTCTTTTTTTAAGAAGAAACACCTAATTTTCAGTCTCTCAAACATTTCTGGATCATTTTAAGGTAGCAAGAGCACCATGGCAATGACTCACATTACTGCATTTCGATACATCCCTTTGTCATCTCCAATACAAGGTGCTTTGCCTTTTGGCTGAAATTTAACTTTCTCACAGGCACACGTACACATGCATATATATCTGTGTCTCCGCACAGAAATCATATACTGTGAGAAAAAGCTGGGTGCGGGATTTTCTTGGAGCTGGTGGCTCCGGCGTGCTGTGTTGGGGGCCGGAGGGAGCTGCTGCCAGCCCCAGGTAGCCAAACGGGCCGTGGCGGGGCTGGCACCGGGTGCCGGGAGCGTGCCTTGGATGCTGCGGGATGCCCCCTCTCACCTCACCACCTATGGGGCTGCTCTGCAGGAAACCATCTGCTCTCAGAGGGGATTCCCCTGGGACAGACGGGGCAGCTGGGTCCTCTCTTCGCAGGAGATAGGGTAGGCAGGAGCGGGCGCTGAGCGTCCCCGGGGGGTACCCATGCACCTCATGTCCAACCTGACAGGAGACTCAGCCTCCCCCACTGCCATGATCTCCTGCTGCTGCCAGCCTTCCAGGCTTGTTTTATTGCTTCAGTCTTCACTTCTCACAGCAACAGGCCGGTTGGGTGAGTGGGCACCTCACTGTTTAATGAAGAGCGGCTTCTCCATGTTGCATCCCGGAAACTTCCGCGTAGGTTTATAAACAGGGACAGGTTAAAGGGATTGATTTATTTTTCCCTACAAAGGCCACCACACCGCTAGACTGCAAGATGATTGACCAAATGACCTTTTTTCCATTTACTGCCCTTCCCAGAAACCTGCCGTACCCGTGCGCTGCAAACATCTCCGACAGGATCAAACAGCCATGCGACGCACGCGGTGCAGACACTGCACACCTCAAATTTGTGATGCCTTTAGCCAGCCCTCTTAAGTGAAGGGCTGGAATTAGTCACACGCTGTCACCACAGTTTTTTGTAGCGGTGGGAGCCTCTTGTTCGCCAGCAAACCTCCGCAGCATCACGACCACGGAGCTGCCGATCCCGTGGCGGCTACAGCGAGGAGGATTGCTGCCGCCTCATCATCCTCCTGCTATCTGGCTTCCTTTGGGTGCAATCTTCCCTTCCCCAGTCTCCAGCGGGATGAAGCAGAGGGCATCTAATCCAGGGAAAAAACCCCACGACTCTCCCAGGTGGTGCCTCTCTCCTCTTGGGGAGCGCAGTGCCATGGAGCATGGTTATTAACCAGAGAGTCCTGAAGGACACTTTAAAATAAATTAAGAGGGCTGTTCCGCTCCTGCAGCTGATTACAGGCATGCCTGTTTCTTTCTTTTTTTTTCCAGAGAGTGGAAAAGAACACTTGGAAAAAATTTTCTAATTTTCCCTTCTTGCCAAATCAGGCCTCTGTGTAATAACAAAACCACAGTGCTCGCCGCTCGCTGCTCTCTTTGGGACACCCGGGCTAAGCGAAAGTGCGTAAATCTGCAGGAGGCCCGGGGCCAGAGCGCAGCTGTCCTGACATGCTATCCGCCCCCCGCCTCCCCGCTACGGCTTTAGCATCCGAAAGGCAGGAGGCGTGCAGATCTGGAGGTAAGCCCTGGCGGGAAGGAAAGCAGCACCAAGTCCTGCGGGTCACCAGTTAAGCATTTCAGCCCAGAGCAGATCTCTCGTAAGCCACTTTTTGGAGATAAGCTTATCTAGACCCGACAGCTGAATTTAACCCTGAACTTTTGATCTTGATTTTTAGCCTTGGCGAGCCTATACGGTTCCTTGGAATTCTACACACTAGATTTCAGCTCCCCCGACGCAACGTCTCCCTTAAAAGGGACCCGCGTGGCTGTGCATGACAGCATCGTCCAGCAATGCCCCGGTTTCGAAGCCAGCCCTGCGAGCGAGACAGGCCCCGGGCCGGGGAAAGCCTTCGGTGACCAACAGTGGGGCTCCCGCCGTGGAGCAGCCCAGGTTTTACACTTCCCGCGACAAGACGTTTGCAGGTAATATTGCACGGAAGTGGATCATAACCCCGGCACTTTGCTACGCGGGCTTTTGGAAATTTGTTTTCAGTGGAGAGAAGCAGCTAGAAACGCCCCCTCTCGCTGCATGAAAGATGCACTTGGTAATAGTCTTTCTAGCTGGACAAGCTGACTGTGTCGGGGCTGTCAGTGCCATGACGGACTAGCCAGGAAGGGGCTTGCTAATCAGTTTTCCCAGCATCAAATCAGCATCTGCTATATACGATCAAGGAAATCGAGGAATCTCAATGTTTTTGCAATATTGCTTAGTTGGCCATGAAATATGGGTGGTTCTGAGAGGAACGGCTTATTTCTCCCTCACGAAGATAAAGCAACTTTGGCTAACGATGAAGCATCGCTGCACGATGAAGCCAGCTAACAGTGGCGCTCTGGTGAGGGCAGACACACAGCAGCATCCCGGCAGAAGGGGAGGGAGGCGTAAATGGCTTTGCAAATAAGACATTATTAATATGGTTGAACTATAGAGGGCAGAAGGGATTTCTCTTCTCCTCTTTCACTCCAGAAGCAATATTCAGAAAATGTCTAGGTTCCCACATTTAGCCAAGAAATTAAATTCTTAGAAATTTAGCTGGATGTTTTCTAGCTTGACTTTTGTTCACTAGCACACAAGACTGGTCTTCCTGGGCAAGGCGGCCGCCTGGAATCAAGCTGAGGAAACGACTCTTCTGGCCAAGGGGTGGATAAACAGTATTTAAGGAGAGCCAAAGTCCCACTTTTGGCAATGATCCAGGGCTCAACTTGCCCACGTCCCTCCTGACACTGGGGCCTGAGCTCGGCAGGCTCTCTGTCACTTCCGAAAAGGTACCTTCTTCACGTGTCTAAGCAGGTCTTTAGCACGCCCCTGTTTAAACCTACGGCACTTGCCACAGCAACAAAAAGCTCCCGGGGTCCATATGAAGTGGCACGACTCAGTGGAGCTCGTGGAGCCCGAGGGATCCGCAGCAGCTGAGGGCCAGGCCCTCCACCCTGGAGGCAGGGCAGGTATTCCAGGCATCCCCCAGCCCATCTCCGCAATGGGGGCACCTGGCTCACTCATGGCTCTTCCCGGCCAAAGCGCTTTCTGCGTTTCCGCTTTGGCAAAACAGCTGTGGTAGAAGGAGGGAGGAATCTGCTTCCTTCCTCCCCTCTCTCCCCAGCGCTAGCATCTTTCCTGGGTTAAAAAAAAAACCAAAACAATAATCCCAGAGCCTCCCCTCCCTTTCCATGCAGCCCGGCACTGGGGAAGCCACTGTATGATGGTGGGGCTGGACGCAGGGACCGCGCTCCCAGGGCTGGCACGGCAGAGCTGGGCAATCCGGTGGCTCAGGAGGGCAGGGACAGCCTAGGTTTCGTGGCCCTTGTGAGATTTTTAGGTCAGCCACAGGCCGACCAGTTTAGATCGACACCGAAAAGGGCAAACCTGTTCCTGGGACCGAAGCGCATCAGCCCTTTTTGTGTAACAGCCTTGTGATATAAGCAGAAGCCGGGGATTTATGCTGTCTTTGAAGTAAATTGCATCCTGGTGCACTATAGCATGAAAGTTAAGATTTACCATTGCCGGGACACCGAAGACCCCAGTGGAAGCAAAGGAATAAATAGCGCGGCACTCTTCTCGCTGCCTTCTGCTGCACGACTCAGCTTCACAGACCTTCCTCCCCTCTCCGCCCCTGCTTCCACTCGCATTGTGTCGGGGAAGCAAATTGGTCACATCTGCATCCGGCCAGAGAGGAACAAATGTGCTGGCTAGGCAGCGAGGAGCTTTCTGAGGGGGGATACCTCAAAGTGAAATGAAAGGCTGGCCATCAAAGGTAGAAAACAGACCAGCGGATGAAAGGGATTCTTTGCTCAGCTTTGGTAAAGCTACTAGGTATTAATAAAATTTTTAAAAAGCACAAGAAAACTGGGGCATCCGGAGCAGCACGTTTTTTTCCCCCTCCCCTTTTCCTTTGCTCATCCTCTGTCATCAGTGGAGGGGAGGGATCGGCGTCCCCCCACGCTGCAGCAAGCACTGTTTATCTTCACTCCTCAGGACGCTGCCATTAGCAGGGCTTCAGTGTGCCATGATGCTTCGTCATTAGTTGGAGGTGCTTGATCTGGCTGGAGAAGAAATGAGCCGTTCTCCCCAAAGACACCCTCGCATTTCGTGGCCAGCTGAGCAAATATTTTTAAATACTCCAGCTCTGCAATTTCAGCGGTCAGATAAAACAAAGGGGGATCTGATACAAAAGGGCTGAATTCTTCCATTCGCTCTCCGGCAACCCCACCGATGTCGGCAGTGGTAACAGGGAACCGAGTTCGGCACAGCAGGGAAGCACATGCGTAAGTCCCATGGAAAATCCCTGCGGTCTTTACAGTTAATCATGTCCAGTTAATCATGTCCAGAGGTGGACGAGCGCTCAGCTGATGCACTGAATCATGACACGCAGGCAATTACCCTAAATCATAGCAGTATCTTCCAGTCCCAAAAGGCTCCATTATGCTTCACCAGCTCCTGAAGGGAAGGCAAAATTCCCAAACGGCAGCACTGCGGTGTAGGGAGGATGAAACAGCCAGGTGTTCCCCTGCCGCCTCCCCAGCACTTTTCTAACCTCGTGAAAAGTTCTGGCAGCTCTTTAAATCCAGGCTGTTGAGATTTACAGCTCCAGACCCTCCAGGCAGCTTGCTGAGTTTACTCTGGGTTTCTCCCAGCCGGCTGTGCGGAGCCCCACGGACAAGGTTTCACAGGGGCTGAGACTTATGGGCCAGGCAGTGTTTGCCCTCCTTCTTCTCTCTGACTGCAAATATGTGTCTTCCCCTCTTCTGAGCAGCCTGTGCCCCTTCTCAGGCACTCTGCTGAAGCAAAGCCCTCTTGCCACCCTTTCACTGCCTGGGCCCAGTGTGGCAAAGGGATGCTCTCCCATGTACACCGACGGAGATCCAGCAGAAGTTGCTGCCAGCTGGGAATAGCCCTACCCCTGCCATGTGCCACCACCTGGAACACAGGCAGCTGCCGAGGGTTCAGCTCCCTGGGCATCCCAGCCTGTGCTCGCTCAGCATCATTGAGGAAAGGGCCCCTGAGGAAGGATGCTCGTTAGCTGCAGCGTCTCTCCTGTTGGCCAGGCTCCCATGGCTGCGCAGCCAAGACCTCGGCTAGCTCAGTTTGCCCGCCCAGGGACAGCAGCGCTTCGATGGCCTCTGGGCCTTCAGCTCAGTAGGATCCCTGGCTGCACTGCTCTGTGACTGGAAGTATTTTCCAGCCTACCGCTTACTAGGAAAAGAGAAATACCCGAAAACGAGAGGTTTTGTCGGGAGGGGACATGATGCTGGGGTGGATGGATCGGCGTCTGGGCGAAGGGAGAGGAGACCCCTTTCTGTGCTGGTTACACCGCCTCGAAAACAGGCACTGCTATCCCAGGAGCAGCTTTGGCATCCATTTATAGGATTACAAAATTGCCACACATTAAGACACAAGCTAAGCCCTGTTTTTCCTGTGAGCACAGGGGAAAAGGCAAGGCAGGAGGAGGGCCCGCATATTCTTGTTTAGGAGCCAAAAACTAATGTGCCCAGCAAAGCAAAATTAACCCAAATACCATGATTATGCAGAAAAAAAATCTGCCGGAGAATGTCATTTCACCAGCGATATCCTGCAGTTTTCTGCCAGCGAGAGTTCGAGAGGTGGCATGGTAACAGAGTGCATCAGGGCAGGCATTTGACTGGAAGCATTAAATACCTCAGAAAGGTGAATGGCCAAGGTCTTCCCGATAATTAAAATGTGTGCAGTCTTCATAGACCAAGGAAGGGACAGAGCTATTGTTTAAATAGGTAATTAGAGCTGTATTTTAAGCAAACTTCAGGCAATAACGAGCTCTCTCAGACGGGGACAGCAGCTCTCCCACTCCTGGTTCCAGCCCGAATAACCATTGCCCCCCTGCCTGCTGCCGGGGGACAGCCACGGTGCTCCCAGCCCCACTCCCCGGCGACTGTGTCTGGTGGGGGGGAGAAAAATATTCCTATTTGAGTTCACCATTTTTCACTCCCTGTCTCCTTCCTTCTGCGTTTAGGTTCAAGACAATTGGCTGAGCCACTTTTTTTCATTACAGCGGCAGCAGGGATTAAAAAAAAAAATAACAGGACCCAGTCAAGGCCCAAGGGAAGGGAGGAAAGAGCATGAGCCAGTGCTCGCTGCTCACACACGCCTGCACAGACAGACACACAGACAGACACTGCCCATCCACACAGGAACGGAGAAAGGGCAGAGACCTGGTGGAGCTGGCGGAGAGGCAAAACCAGCCAACCTCCGCCCCACAACCCACTCCCAGGAGACCATAAAGCCTCCTCGCCAGCCGAACGCCCGTGGAGGAGCCCCGGGGCTGTGCCGTGATCTCTTTCCGGACAGCCGGGGATGCACGTTCTTCTGCAGGGGGGGTCCGCACTGGAGCTAGGCAGGGAGAGACTGCAGACTTCTAATTAACCCCGTGTACACAAAACCAGAGAAAACAATCAGGCCTGGGGGAAGGCAAGGAGGTGCGTTTTAGACTGTCAACACAGTCTTCCATGAAAAATATATAAGAGCGAGACACCAGCAACGGGGAAGCAGGAGAGTACAAAGAACCGCACTCAGCTGCCTGGCTTTGCGGCCCGCATTATCTGCGACGCTCTGACGGGCCAAAAAAGAGCCTAACACAAAACACTTCAAACAGCAAAGGGCTTTGGGAGCAGCCCGAAAAGCAGGCTGGTGGGGAGCAGCGGGGTGAGGGCACGCTGCGCTGACATCGCCCGGGGTGAGGCAAAAGCCCCTGGAAAGCAAAGCGTGAGTTTGGGTCTGGGAACAGCCCACGGCTGTGTGCCGGCCGCAGCGATGGTCTTCTGCTCCGGCTTGTTTGCAGCCTGGATTCAGGTGCCAGCGCCGAAGTTTTGTATGGAAAACTCAGGATGAATTTTTGCTCTGTATTGTGCTCCAGAATATTGCTCCAGAGGAAAAGACTGACGGCAGCGAGCGTGGAAGGGCCAGCCTATTTTGAACCCGGCATCTCTCACCCCTTTGGGAGTAGAGCTGGAAGACAAGGCACGACACGATGAAGAAGGATATCCTTACTCCTTCAACAAGTCACCAAGCTCAGGGTCACCTCTGACAGTCAAGGAGGGCTTCGGCCGGTTCCCTGAAGTAGATTTGCTCACTTTTACTTACATTTTTTCTTAAATTAACTTATAATAGTGACGATACCTGCAACATGCAGAATTTTTCCTTCTCCTTTCCACTAGAAAGGGTGGGAAAGAAGATGAGCGGGAATGTCGTATTGCTGGTTTTGACTGCCCACGCAGTGCCTCATAAGCTTCAGAAATCATTTCTATTTCTTGTGAGTCTCGGGACATTGGGAGGTTTTGTTGCAGCCCCAGCTCCCGGAGTCCTGTGATAACATGAAACTCCCATTGCTCTCTTGTCTCCTCTAAGCCAACCTCCTGCAAGAACGCTGTTAAAACGTACGGTCTTTTAAGAGCAATGAAGGCCAGATTTCCTGTCCTCCATGGTTGGAGGTGCTCAGCACTGCTCCCCGGCTGGGACCGTCCTGCAGAGTGCTGGCAGGACCCCGGGCGCTAGTGAGAGCTCACGGTGCTCTGGCTGCTTCCATGGCAAGAAGCAGGAGAGGATGCGGGGTTAGCCCGGGTCTGGAGGGACCCCCCCTCCTGCCTGGACTCCAGCGTCCCTTCAGCAGCTGTCCCGCAGCCATGTCAGCAGCCGTCGGTGCCAGCAGTGGCTGAACTGCCCAGGTGCCCGGGGTGGGGGGCAGCCCGGCTGAAGGGCCACTCACCCGCAGAACAGCAGCGCTAAATATGGAGGCATTACCAAAATCTCGGGGTCACAGGTGACTGCTGGATATTAAAGATGGCTTCAGGAGGCAGTAATGGAGGGACAGGCCCTGTGGCTGGGGAGAAGGCGGCTCCCTGCGAGCCACGGCCGCAGCCCGGTAATGAACGTGAGGTGACATTTACGGCTTTTTCCACTGTGGGTTTCAAATCGCTTCACAAAGGTTGCTTAACAGCGCTGTCCCTTTCCTCCCTTTGTCTCTCTGCCCCCTCCCTATTTAATATAAAATATATGCGAATTGCCTCCCATCGCGCGAGAAGTCAGCGATCGAGCCAACGGCAGAGCACAAGACCCCGACCTCCATCTCCTGCCCTTTAGCCCCTACAAGCTCTCCCCTCTCTACGAGAAATCCAAGAACAGGAGCTGTGCCGCGACAGCTGTTCATAAGCCGGCAGGGACTTTCGACTGGAAAAAAAAAGGCTTGCTTTCAGCGAGGAGCCTTGACTAAAGCTGCGCTGCCTCCCAGGCACGCGAGGGGATGCGGGTGCTGTGGTGAGGGAAGCGGGTGCGATGCTCCCCGCGCCGGGGCGGAGGTGCCCAGGAGCATGAAGAGGCTTTGGTGTAGGTCCAGCCAAACACGCGTCTCCGGGCTGTAGCTCCCCGTTTGCTCTTTGAACACAGGCATTCCCATATTCCATCGCAGGCAGGCTGGACCTTTCCACCTTACTCTGCCAGGACGTTGTCTGCTGAAACAGCCGGCATCTCCCAGGCAGCAGACGAGGCATTGCACCCCAGCCGCAGAGCTCTCCAGGAGCTCCAGGTGAGCCTCCTGCAGTCCTGGATTCGGGCCACTGCGTCTGCAGGTGATGAGGCTTGAGACCCAGGACTTGCCTTGACGTGCTCACGGCAGCTCCTGCTTGGAGGCCCTCGTGCTCCCCATCAGCTGGCGTCTCCTGAGGGCAGGTGGCTCCCTGCCAGAGGGGAGGAGATGCAGACCCATACCAGTGAGGCTGGGTCACTCTCCGTCAGGCCAGGTGAGAAAGCCCCAGCCAGATGGAGCCAGGAGAAAGCACTACCAAGTTGTTGGCCAACTTCGGATGCGATGTTGGCTTCACAGGAAGCTACTTGGCTGCCTCCCCCTGAATCAAGATTCAGTGATGCCAGGAGACAGGCACAGCGGGGAAACTGAAAGCAAAAAATGGCAGAGTGGATGGCAACTCGACATTAATTCATTTTTACCATATGTCTGACTATTCATTACACTCTACCATTCTGTTCTACAAGACTCCTGGGGGTCTTCCATGCCATTTTATGGCTAGCGGGGTTCCTCTTCGCTTGCAGCACTGCATTACCATGCCGCCCCTCCCAGGCTAATGTCTCACGGGCATAGCCCCATCCCGTGCACGGCAGCAACGGGCAGCAACGCGCTCCGGTACTCATCCCCAGCACACCACGGGCCCACCAGGTCACCCGGCACAGGGGACTGTCCTCTGGGAGCACAGGCAGGCGGGCGTCACCAGCTACAGACACATTCTGGCACCTGCCGAGAGACCCCCACTGAGAAGCAACGGGGGGGCTGGGGTTTATGGATTTGCAAATTGTTCTGTATTTCTCTGCGGCGTCCCTCCGGAGCGTGCTGCTGGCACGGGACCAAGGCCCAGCTCCAGCAGCAAGCGTGACTCATCCCGGCAGGCAGCGGTCCGGGAGGGGGGGGATCACCCGCGCTGGGAAGCGAACGCCACGGCTTTTCCGTTTGCGCTGTCTGCAGCAGCGGCAGCAGCAGCTGTTTCTGCTTGTAGGTAGGAAGGTTGAATTATCGGCCCCCATTGCCTGGATCCAGCTGTCCAGCCCCTGTACGCTGTCGCGGCTGCCCACCCTCACTCCCATCACGCACCCACGAAGCAGCAGTGAGCTGCATACACGGCTGCCTGCCCTCTGCCCGCTGCTGCCCCACGGGCTGAGCTCTGTCCGGAGCCTGAGCAGACCCCTGTCTTCTTTAGGCTGCAAGCCCTGGACCAGCCCCTCGTGGATCAGCCCCTCTGAGGGACTTCAAGGGAAATCAGAGAGCATTCTGCGCAGGGAGGTGCAGGGGTCTCTCTGGGTATCAATAAGAAAAGCACAACAGCAGGCAGCGTAATAACAAAATTGCTTTATTAATAAGCTAAAATAAGAAGAGCAATATATAGAGCAAGTAATTCTTATGTCCCTTCAGATGCTGGGAGCCCCACTTGCACGCGGCATCAGATGGAGTCCACATGAGTAGCCACAGCACAGACTGCAGATCCCATCACCGAGGGGCTGGGTCTCCCTCCTACACCATGGTGCCTTTAATCTCGTGTGACAAACAAAATCATATATCTTCTTCTGACAGGTAGGGATGTTGTCTGTTTCAGGATGTCAGTCAGAGCGCAACGCTGATGGCACGAGGCATCTCCGCATCTTCCCTTACGCTGCTGCATACATGGGTCTGCAGCTCCCCCCGTACAGGGCCCAGTAGAGCAGACATGGCTTGCCCAGCATCACTAGCTCCTCAAACACAGTGTCTTCCACAAGGCTCCCAGTAGGGAGAAGACCTTTATTTTTCTTTCTGTCAGAAATGTCCTTTTCCTCTAAGTTTTTGTGCCTGCTAGTGACCACAGACTGAAGCCCAATCAATAGAGCTGCTGTCATTGCTTCCCCCAAGGGGACATGAAATTAGAATCGCCAGTGTTGCTCTGCCTAAAACACAGGGGCAAGCTTTGCCTTCACAATTTATTCCCTGAAATTAAAGTATAAAAATCCTCTTACAGGAGGATGTAATACTGATGATAAAAAATTACTTCAACACTTTATTTTTCTTTTGAGCGGTGCCAGGTGGATATATTGCACAAGGACTAGCACGGACTCAGTACAGCAGCGACCTGTGAAGCACAGGTACATGCATTTACTGGAGCACCCTGGGGATGCTGAGATTGTGTCTGATGTGAATGACCGTTCACCGACAACAGTACCCAGACAATCAAGGCTTCCTGCTTCTGCTTCCTTTGCCATCAGGGACAAAACACAGCTCCCCTCAGTCTGATACTCCTCAGACCTGGAGAAAGGCACCTGAGCGGCTGTGTGGGAGAAGTCCCAGAGGCTGCATGGGGAGATCTGACTCCCAGTTCTATGGTTGCAGGTATTCAAAGCCCGAAACACTCGTGCTCGAGTGAATAACTGGTAGTTTTGGTGTCTGTCCGTCCCTAAGGCCACTCAGTAACCCACTCCTGAAGACTTCTCGTATCCTGCTTCCACTCTGCTGCAGTGTCTGGTCCCTGATGGCTGCACTCCTTCACGACCAGTTTTGCAAACAGTCGGTGTTTCGCTGCAGAGCTCCTTTTATGTGAGGTCCCCATTCAGTACCAAACCAGGAACTGGGGCAGGGTTGAGGAGAGAAAAGTATTTTAGAAGCAGTATTTATATCATGCACTCAGATGCAATCTTCTGTGCCCGTAGGATGATCTCCAGAAAAGGGGAAAAAGGCTGCAGATATTCCCCTCAGTTTACCCAGGAATTCAGAGGCAGATTTCCCATTGTGCTGCGTTTGCTTTGTGCGACATTGCCTCCACATAGGGATGGCTTTTTCTTCTACGGGAAAGCAAGTGTTCCTGTTGCACGCTTCAGGAACCCGACTTTATTTTTTTCCTTTTTTTTTTTCCCTGCATTCATCTCCCGTGCAGTTCCTTGCGGCAGGTCTCGGCAGCACGAACCAGCAGCGCGTCCTGCCAGAGCCATGAACTCACCGCTGCGGCTTGCGGGGCTGGGGGGCTGGCTGCTGCCCACAGCGAGGCAGGGCTCTCCCCACCCTGCCTGCCGCTGGGCTGAGAGCTGCTCGGATGCCCAGCAAGGCATTTACTGATCCAGATCTCTCCCTTTCCCAGTTCGCAGAACGTTCAGCAGCAGCCTGCAACCATCTCGCGTTTATTCAGTTTAATGAATGAGTTTCACCGAGAGGCGCTGCGAACATTCCACATCTAAACTGGTATTTGCGTTCGTATTGGCACATTTCCTAAGGAACTCGAAATCATTTATGTTGCATTATTGGCTGCCTGCTGTAGCTAATTAACAACATGAATTAGCGTGGAACAATCCCAAATTCAATTTTTGGAAAAGCACCTAGCTTTTGTCCCTGAGATTAGAAGATATCAAATCACGTACACAGCACAATGCGTATGATACGTACGATATTTATGTGCGTGATGCACATGTACCAAATACAGACCTAAGCAATCGGACATAAGTGTTTACCGACATTAATCCGCTTCAAATCATCGTTCAAACTGCTTGAGAGACAAACGTTCACTCTGTGACCTTGCCAAGCACGCGGTTCCTCAGCCGATGCGACGCAGAAAGCTCCTGACATAAGCGATGACTAAAATCTTACCAAACAGACACACGAAAAGGTGTGGGTTAGAGGAGTACCCAGCGGAATCCCCACAGCGACCAAGAATATAGGAAAGGATCACAACACTTACTTCCGCCGGTCAAGTAACGGTAGTAAGACTAATTAACAAATATGTGCGCGAGGCTTGCATGAAAGGTCTGTTCCTGAGGAAGACTTCTGCTCCTGGAGGAGCCATTCCGGACCAGCCCTGAAGCCAGCTGGGGGGTTTGAAGGGCGACGTGATGAGTATGTGCAGACGACGAAGCTCGTGCCAGCAAGAGGGAGACCGGCGGTCGCTGCGGGAGACCTCGCCAGTGGGAAGCAGAGCACCTAAGGGAGGGCCTGGAGGGTGGGACGCGGTGACCAGCGTGATACAGGGCTGGGACAGGCTGTGTGTTAAAAGTGTCTCTGACAGTTCCTTGGATATGACCGAGAACTGAAAGCATCAAAGCAATAAAGCCGTTGCCAGCTGAAGGAACAATAGGCGAGCCAGAGCTATCTTTAGCTCATGGGATTAAATTCAAATTGCAAATGCAAAGGCCTCCCTGGAAGAAAAGCCCTTCCCGTGCTACCAAGCACCGGTGTCAGTGCACAGCACAGCACAAGCGAGCACCCGCAGCCCCTTTGTCATCCCCTGCCATCCCCTCCAAAGGATGGGCAGAAGCAGAGCCGGCGGGGAGGGGGAGCCCATCCCTGCCTGACTGCAGCCCTCCCAAGACCAAATTTTTCCCTGGGACGGGTGGTCCCGGGAGGGTGCCATGCCTCGGCGGCAGCCCTGCAAGATCCAGCATCCATCACCGTCCGGCTACAGCCACGCAGACCCCTGCACGGGCTGGTTTCTCCTGCTCCTCGCTGAGGGAGACGGGAGCGGGTGGCAGCTGAGGTATGAGCAGTGAGCACGGCCCCCTGCAAAATCGCTAAGGGAGTTTTCCGTCTGAACACGAGAAAGAACTTCTTCCCTCTGAGGGTGACGGAGCACTGGAACAGGCTGCCCGGGGAGGTTGTGGAGTCTCCTTCTCTGGAGATATTCAAAGCCCAGCTGGACAAGGTCCTGTGCAGCCTGCTGTAGGTGACCCTGCTTCAGCAGGGGGGTTGGACTAGATGACCCACAGAGGTCCCTTCCAACCCCAAACATTCTGCGATTCTGTGATTCTGT
>Ga0065711_1006987_pt1 | contig 21936 bp, 17 predicted proteins | sample Hoacrofraction12_FD_59098 | JGI IMG/M metagenome (GOLD analysis project Ga0065711, IMG submission 59098) | Hoatzin crop microbial communities from Cojedes, Venezuela - Epithelial fraction 12 v2 (version 2) | ecosystem: Host-associated > Birds > Digestive system > Esophagus > Crop | place... | reverse complement strand
AGCCCGGCCGAGGGGCGAGGAGGGGAGGGGGTCCCTGAGGCGCTCGGCGCCTCCCGCAGGCCCGAGGCTTGGCCCCGGTGCTTGGCCACCGCTCGGTCCCGGGGCGGGGGGTGGATGTCCCCGGACCCGCGGAGCCGTCGCTGGAGGCCGGGCAGAAGCGAGACGAACGGCGGCGGCTGCGTTGGTGCGGCCCGGACCTCCGGGTTAGCTCGCCCGGGTTCGGCCTGTTTTCCAGGCTGAGCCGTGCCTTTCGGCACCGGAGCGGCGGTCCGAGCTCCAGCTCCCCGTCGGTGCTGCAGAGCTTGGGCGTGCTGCTCGCTGGGGGCGCGGAGAGGCTCGGGTCAGCGTGGAGGCCCTTTGGTCCGGTGGCCGGGGCTGTGACCGCTGAGGGGGCAGCCGGCCTCGCTGGCCGTGGGGACCGCGGGTTGGAGCCAGGCGTGGGCAGGAGGGCTAAGGCCAGGCTTGTAGAGTTGCAGACAAGCGGGAGGTGATCGTGCCTCCTTGGCCTCCCCATCCCCATGGACCTGTTCGGGCTGCACGTGCAGCTTGAGACCCCGGAGGATGGATGTGCCCTGAGCTGGCGTGGTTTCTCCCAGGGCCGGGGATTTGGGTTGTGGAGCAGCCCCAGAGGTTTCCGCAGCTCTGTGGCTGCTTTGTGCGGCCTGGGCCCGCTTGAGCAGCTTGGGAGGTGCAGGCACTCGAGAGCCACTGGTTGATCACTCTGAAATAACGTGTCATCCGCAGTGCCAGTTTTTAGTGTGAGAGGAGCTTTTGCCATGTCTGCAGGACCAGACTGAAGCAGCCTGTTAAAGCTCTGTAAAATGGCTATTCTGCAGAGCTGACTCTTGTCACTGTTGGCGTGGTTGGAACAGATGGTGAATTACAGCATGTGTGTCCATTACCAGTTTGAAGTGATCTTGCATCCTCCTCTCCCCTGACTTTGGTTTTTGAACATGAATGTGGTGTCCAGAAGTCACGAAATACAAATCAGATGCTGTTGTCCGAGTAACTGTGACATCCAGCTTTCAAATTGTTCTGTGCTCACAATACTTTAATTGCAGTGTCTTTGACTACAAGGAGTGAGACTTTGTTTTCTGGGTGAGGAGGAACAAGCTATGGTCTGACTTGTCTTTTTGAACTGGCTTTTTACTCCTGGTTATTGCTGTCTCATATGATCCATACGTATTGATCGTGATGTGATCACAGTGTGCGTGGTTGATGTGCTTTATGCTTAGCTTTCTAAGGCAGAGTTTTTACATATCGATATCTGATCTTGAGTTTGTTTGCTCAGCCCTGCCTTCCCACAGTACGGTCAGTAATCAGGAATGCTCTTGTTTCTGTTTCTCTTTCTTTTTCCGCTCCTCCCTCTGTTCCCTGCTCCCCAGAATGAATGACATGAACTTGAGTCCTGTAGGGATGGACCAGCTGACCTCATCCTCTGTGAGCAATGCCCTGCCAGTCTCGGGGAGTCACTTGGGATTGGCAGCGTCACCCACTCACAACGCCATACCGGCACCAGGTAACGGGCAAAGCTCCCACAAAGGTTATTGCAGCTCGTGTTCTGTGTTTGACCGTCACAGGAACATTCATAACTGGGTAGCAGTGCTTGCTCTGATAGCACGTCATGTCTTTAGCAGGTAATGAGGTGGTGTAGAGTTGCGGAAGGGTAGACCATAAATCATTGCTTCTGTGGGCGAAGCAAAAGGGATGTGTACTTACCAGGCTTATGCCTTAATGGGAGTCTCATTTTGTTCTAATGGGGTGGTTTGCACTGTGGGTGGGTGGGTGGTAGCAGAATCCTTTGAAATCCTAACTGTAGCTGCACATCTTTCTCCATCTATGTCGATTGTCACTCAGGTGAAAATAGTGATTTTTCACCTGTAAAGCAAAACTGTTTTCCTAGCTCTTTTTTTCAGGGGGCTGCACAGACAAAAGTCCATTACAATTGTACAATAGAAGCAAGCCCTACGTAATGTATCCAGAAAAGATCTAGCCACATTCAGGCATGCCTCTCAGTGCTGTGATAACGGTGGTCCTTTCTTTGAAGTTTGCCACCTTACTTTGACGGTACCCTACTGTACTTCCATAGGGAGCTCCAGAGGAATTGGTAACCTCTTTGTTAGCTTGTGTGTTCATAAGCTCAGGTAGTTCCACGGAATTTAAGTGGGCATTTTCTTTTGCAGGCTTGCCTGTTGCAATTCCAAACTTGGGCCCCTCCTTGAGTTCCTTGCCCTCTGCTCTGTCTCTGATGCTCCCAATGGGTATTGGGGATCGAGGAGTGATGTGTGGTATACCAGAGAGAAACTACACCCTACCTCCGCCACCATACCCTCACCTGGAGAGCAGCTATTTCAGACACATTCTACCTGGTAAGTGGTCTGGTACTGAAGGATCGAAAGAGAGAGAGAAATTGTTTTAAGAGCCACCTGTTTCTGTCCTGAAGCAGGCAAGACTGACTGTTTTGCAGAGCTGTAAATCCCTGGAGTTTGTCTGGAGCCTATTGTGTCATTCACACATCTTTATTTTCAGATCTCTTGTTTTGGTAGATGTATATGAAGAGAATTGAAGAGTATTTTGTATTTAAACCGAACCTCTGGTCGCTCCTCCTGCTGCTTTGTTTTTAAGATTAACAAAAAACGTAGCATGTCTGGTTTCTATCTCAAATCGCTTTAGTTAGAAAACTGCCGCTTTTTTTTTTTCCTCCTGTAGTCTGCAGCAGTACTTGGTATGTGTGTGATGGTAGGTTGCAGTAGTTCAAAGCTGAAAAAGAGCAAGCCATCAGCTGAGGAGTTTGGGCTCTTTCCCACCCCTTTAGCCTGTGGCATAGGTTTTCTTTTTTCAAGGTTGGTTTCCAAAGGCCTAACATGCTGATTTCTATCTTGATTGCGCTCTCGCATGTGTTTCAGAGGATAAACATAGAATTTTACATGTTAGTATGTCAAGACACAGAAATTCGAACTTTAAATGTTGTGCTTGTTTTGTTTTTTACCTAAGATTGACAGGATGGAAGAGGGTAGATAAACTTCTTCAAGGTCACCCAGTGAGTGTTGTTGGTTCAGCCTAGGTTAAGAAAAGAAATACAGCAGCCCAGACCTCTGTAACTCCCTGATGACTAGGGGCTGACCTTGCCAGCTCTTAGGAGTAACCTTTCCTCCTGCATTACGTGTCTGTCCATTTTGTGGGCAGAGTAAAGGAGGAGACAGTGCATGTGAGGACTGAAGGTGTTTGCCGTTCTTCAGAGCTGGCATAATTTATACAGAAATGTATTTTTTCTTCTTTCTAGCCTGCTTGATGTTTAGCCTGATGTTCCATAGGACTCTTCTGTCAGTCATCTTGCTGCCTTCAAGGATCCTTCTTGTTCGAGCTGCAGAGCAGCATAGTGTGCAGAAATATTTGATGCAGCTGATTAAATTAAACTGTCCATTTCTTGGCTTAGCCATTTTTAATGAAGTTATGCTGCAGAAACAGTAGCCATGCTTGCATGCTTGTAATAACAGACATGTTTGAGTGGAAAACTTTTGCAGAACAAATGGCTTATAGGGTTCAAGGCCAAAAAGAAACATGCTGACTTAGATCTTGCAGAATCTGCAAAATCTGTCTCTGACTCTGCTGGAAGTACTGTTTACTTGAGTATGCTGATGTATTTCCTCCAAAGATATTTTTTTTTTTTAGCTTTGGCCAGCAAGAGAAGTTGGTAGTATGTAAATACAGGTTAGTGTTTCTTTGTATCTTAAGTTCCAATGCTGTTTAGCATTGAGGATCTTTCCAGAACTACCAGAAAAGATGTTAGGGTTTCTGATTTAAATTTAACTGGGCTGTTGTTTTAGAAGAACTAAGGAAAGAGAGCACATGACTCACGATACCTTTGAGAGACCTTATCCTGGTCCTTCAGAATTGCAGTTGATGATCTCTGAGATGGACAGTTGTGTCAGTCTTAGAGGAAGGAAGTAGTCATTGTTATAACTACAAGACCAAAACAAGAAGGGTGTTTCCTGGAGAACTGTTTCTACTTCTCCTAGAAAAGATGAATGATGGATTATCAAATGTTAGGTTCCGCTGGCAGTCCTTCATCCTTCGAGAGCTATTTCCCAAGAATGAAAAATTATGCCTAAAATGTGAAGCATCTCTTTCTGCTTCAGGCTTTGTACTGAGGAGCCTAGGTTAGATGCTGCCAGAAACTTGGCTGTTCAGAGTTTGACAAATAACTAGACTTGCTCTGTTGGATGGAAGCTTGGTATTTGTTGTGAAATGATACTTTGACAAGAGTGTTCAGTTGGCATGTGTTTGTAAGCCATGATTTAGAATTAGTGGTTTTTAATTTGACATAAAGAGCAGTCTTCAAGGGTCTAGGTCTTAATGTACTGTGCTGTGATGATGGGGTATTTGTTCAAGATTTGAAAACTGATGTAATCTCACTCTCTTCTCTTTCCCCCTCTCATTCTGCTAGGTATCTTATCTTACTTGGCTGACAGACCTCCACCTCAGTACATCCATCCCAACACTATAAATGTTGATAGCAATCCGGCATTGTCAGTCTCTAGCAATCCCTCGGCCCTAGATCCCTACCAGCCCAGTGGAACCGTGGGGCTGGAACCAGGGATTGTCTCCATGGACTCCCGCACAGTGAACACCCACGGTGCTCAAAATCTGCATCCTAGTGACAGCCATGAGGTAGCACTGGATACTACAATCACTATGGAGAGCGTTTCGAGGGTAACCAGCCCCATCTCTCCAGATGGGATGACAGAGGAGCTTACGATGGATGACGTAGCCAGGGATCATTCGCAGATCCCGAATGGCTCCCGGAGCCACGAACCTTTAGCCGTAGACACAGTGGGGAGTAACTTGACGTCGGACGCTGTGGGACACGGCGGTGTCATTCCCATTCACGGTAGCACTTTGGAACTCCCTGTCGTCATGGAGCCTGACCACATCGCTGGGCGGGTGACAGGAATTTCGGACAGCACACTAAATGACTCCATTCATACTGTGGCCATGAGCACCAACCCCGTGAGCGTGGCGCTCTCTACCTCACACAACCTCGCTTCCCTGGACTCGGTAGCCTTGCACGAAGTGGGCCTCAGCCTCGAGCCGGTGGCAGTGTCTTCCATGAATCAGGAAGTAGCCATGGGGCCAAGTCACGTGGATGTGTCTGCAGACAATCTTGCCTTCGTACCATCCTCTCTGCAAATGGAAGACTCCAACTCGAACAAGGAGAACATGGCAACCTTGTTTACCATATGTGAGTAGGCATTTCCTGCTTTCTTGGGGTGAGGTTTGCTACGTAGCTGTTGTCTGCTGGGATGACAGGACCCTTGTTGCTAAGTCTTAACTGATTTCTGGTTAAAGAAACTTAGTTGTTTAACAAGTCCACAAAAGTTGGAACATCTGCAGTGGCAGATGACCCTTGCTGAAACAATGCTAGTTGGAAGGAGACATAATAGGATGTTTTAGCATCATTCTCTTTGTATCCATCTCCCATGTTGCCTTGAGGTGGGAAGCTGAGTTCTTTATGAACCGCTTGCCTTTTGTGGATATGCTGATATCCTTTGCAATAAGACTTTTGTTTTTACATGGCACATTACAAATGACTCTTCGCTTTGTTAAAAAAACAAACCAACAAACACCACCACAAGCCATACATTTCATCAAGTGGGTGTAGTTGTTGAGTATGACTTTGTGAGATTTAGCAAAATTTGTATTAAACCTTGAACAGTCATCATGAAAATGTTGTTCTCAACAGGACCTGCTGGAAAAAAAGGCGGAGAGGGAGAGAAGTTTTTAATATTTCTAATTATTCTTATCAAAGGACTACAGTTCAGAGGTTAGTTGATCTCCTAGGAAGAGAGGAGCACTGGACACTGGACACTCAGTCCTGTCGTCACTCAGGGAGCGGTGTTTGAGAACTGTGGAGTTCTCGTTAGCTGGGACAGAGATTCGAAATTCCCCCTGCAGCATGTCTGGCTTCCTGACACTGAAGCATAAGGCCAGCTTTTATATTCAGTTTTACTAGTTGTAGTAGCATTGCTGAGTGCTGCTCTTGCATGCAATCTGGCCCTACAACTGCAAGAGCCTTATGACAAGCTTTGCCTGCAGAAATTTTTTTCAGAAATGGAAAGAAATAGTGCCTAGGTTAACAATGGGAGAGGTGCAGTTTACTGCAAAACGTCTAGTCAGACGTTTGAATTAAATTTTTTATTCTATGGGATAAAGTATAACTTTAAATCAGATGGGTGTCAAACTATGATGAATTTATAATTTATAGAGTTTCACAGTCGATGCACTCAGAAGTTCTTACCAAGCATCTGTTGCATGTTGAACAAATAATCATCAAAATGCGGTGATATCCAACATGCTCATGGTGAAATCACTTCTCTTATTCACCCAAGTGAGATCTGATGTGCCAGCTTATTGTTCTTTTACTTAAAATAGCCCTAAGCTGTTGCCCGGCTGATGCTCCCATTGTTAGGATGTTATAACAGCTATTGCACGCCTAGTGCTTTCTTGTGATTTGCAAAATAGATCTTTGAGTTGGGAAGGTTTACATTTTAACTTGTTGTTTTTAAAATTATCCTGAATAAAACATGAATTTGTGTCTGGACAGGCGACAGCAAGGAGGAGGAGTTGTTTTAGAGCCTCTTGGTGGCTTTTCTGCACTGAGAAGGTGGGAATCAAGGCCTTTTTCAGAAAACTTTTTCCACTGGTTCTAAGTGGGAAGAAAAAAGCGTGCCTTTGCTACAGTCCTAAATGTTTGTGAAACTTCTAAGTAGCCCTTTTTTTGATCATCTTTGCTTACAGTTCTGGGTACTCAAATGAAAGAAATAATCAATCTGGTTTTTTTTTTTCTTTTTTCATTATTTAGCAAGGACAGAAATAGAAAGGAAACAGGGTATTTTGCTTCCTCTAGAATGTAGGATTTTTTTTTTTCAACTCAAAAATGTATGAATCCCTAAACTTTCCAAGTGGTAAAGTCACATGCCTAGAACTTGCTTTTCTTCCTCTTTGCCTCTCCTTGAGGCTAGTCCACAGACCCGTAGTGGTGTGTGCTAGGCAGTGCTTTAGAAACAAGTGTTCTAAATAGTGTTTCTCATTACTCAGGTCTGCTCGTTGTCGTTGCTGTACTCCTACATGTCATCTGTGCACATGACACAATTCTTATATAGGCTCTACCTAACAATTTTCTGAGTACCTTCCTATCTGTTATTGTGTAGTTGCTTAAACTGTATTTTGTATGGGGTCAGATTCTGGTACCCTGATGTATGAAAGGAATGTCCCAAAAATCTCTTCCAACAAGTAGTAATGGAGGTGCTATTTATGCCTGCTGAAGACTGCTACTGTGATAGGTCTTTTCTCTTTCCATACTGGAGCTGGGCTGTCCAAGAGGGCAAAGAAGGTCTTTGTGGAGATTCTGCTTAGTTAGCTGAGCATGTTTCTTCAGAAGAAGAATGATTTATCAGGAGGGTGGTTGCTGAGCAGGTGTTGGTTGCTCCATTCATGGAAAATTAAAATTATGTTTTTCTAGATGGGAGCATTTTATGCTGTACTTTTTCCCAAATTTATTAGACTGAAGACTTTCAGTGGTTTATTTTTCAGCAGTACTTATGCTGAATGACAGATTGGGAAAGTGATGCTATTGATTCTTCTTGGGCTTTTGTTTTTGTTCCTTTCAGTGACACACCATAGAGGCGTTCTGTATGAGTTTATTGCAGTAGGTCCTTCAAAAGCAGTGACAAGGTCAGGTTTTTGCTGCTGTGAAGATTTGCGTGTTGTCTGAATTTAAATGAAGACAAGGGGATTTGTGGGTTGAAATTAGAAGAACTGTAGAAAGAAGACTTTACTGTTCCTTAGCGTGAATGTCTTTGAAGTTCTATATGCAAGAGAACTCTTGTGTTCTTGGTAAATTCCAAAACCATAACCAGTTAGAAAGTGTTTGGTTTGGTATGGCTTGGATTTTTCTGCCAATAAAGGTCATTTCACATGTAATCAGAGAGCAAATGGCTCTTCTGTCATCAGCATTAGTGACACCTCTGGGGAGACAACCTTCAGTTTTGCAGTAGTTTTGATGGAGCGTGGACTCTGGCCCATTGGTAGATTGCCTCTGTAAGGGTAGTCTAAACAATTAAGTTACCATCAGGAAGGCAGGTAGAGATCTTCATATTTGATCTGACTTGGATAGGAACAGTGACATATACATCAGTGCCCATCTGACTGTAATCATATGGTTCGTATTCCTCTGAGTAAGAGCTAGTAAAGCAGACAAGTTAAACCAGATAGAAGCAGCCTTTGCCAGGAGCTGAGCTGAAGTGTACTGGTGGGGAGCTGATTGCACTGTGGAGGCTGTTGCATCTGTTAAACCCCTGTTTTCCCTTCCCCTCTCTGCAGGGTGCACACTGTGTGACAAAGCATATCCATCGGACTGCCCAGATCACGGGCCTGTCACCTTTGTCCCTGACACCCCGATAGAGAGCCGAGCCAGGCTTTCTCTCCCTAAGCAGCTTGTCCTCCGGCAGTCTATCATGGGAGCTGAAGCAGGTAAGAAGCAGATTACTGTATATTTCTATGCAGCATTTCAAATACACACATTGCCTGAAATAAAAAACCTTAGGGAATTTAATGTGGGAAAGAAACACTGCAATAGGGAGATGGTTCCCTCTTCTGTAATCACCCTGACTTATGTTGTGGAAGAGCTTCTTGTGCTCTGGTTACTGCTTAGACTTAGCTAGACTCTTGGGGTGCTGCCACAGAGCAACACTTTACTGAAACACTTCATAAGATCAAGCACAAGCAAGGTATGGTGTTTATTTTTATTGTGTGCTAAACAGCCGATGCACAGCTTTGATAAGGAAATGTTACAGCGATTGGAGTTTGGGGGAAGATAAAAATGAGAAATAACGGATGAGATTTCTATCTGCTTGTTCATCAGCTTGGTTTGTTACCTGTGGGTCTTCTGGATACTCTCATTGGAGAATTGATCACGAGTACCTCTTTTCTTTTTCCTCCCCCTCCCATTTACATTTGGCATGTAGACTGTGACCTTTTCATTGGATGTGGACCTTGTTACTGTATTTCACGCCATTGTCACCTGGAAATCGAAGAGTACAGTGCAATACCCTAAGGATCTGAAGGCTAGAGAAGAATGTGATTATTGGCTTGCTTAGCAATGCTGCTTGTTGAGAGTAGATTACATCTGTTCTTTTCAGGCTGCACTAGTTTCCAGTTTATTCCTAAAAGCTATTCAGTGTATTCATGTAGACCTATATATATATATATATATATAAATGTTTAATAATAAATAATATACACGCAGGAATCCCTCTGCCCATGACAGAAATACAGCTGCCTCTGGGGAGAAATGCAGAAGCTGCTTAACAATGCCCAGCAACAATTCTGGAAATTCCTGGGGATTAGGTAGGCGAAATGTAGTTAATGAAACTAGTATTTTCTGCTTCTGCAGAAAGTGCCATGAAAACTTTAATGGGTACAAGTGGCTAGGATCTTAGTTTTATAGCTTACTGAAAAGTAAATTACTTGCTTTTGACAAACAAAATATTTGTAATTAAAACAAAGCGGCTCCCAATAGTGTCATGTGGTGGTGGTGGTTCTTGTCTCTGCCTTAGGTGCGTTTTACATGTGAAGTAGAAGCTTTGATGATCTTTTGCCTAGATATTACCCCTGGAGTGTTACCTCGTAAACCTCCCACCTTTTTGTTATACATGATTAGTTGTTTAAATAATTGATTTCTGCAGATTTTGGTCTTCTGCTGATAGGTGTGTGGACACGAGAAACCATTCCTGTAAGGACTTGCTTTGGACCTTTGATCGGGCAGCAGAGTCATTCTCTGGAGGTGGCTGACTGGACAGACAAAGCAGCTAGTCACATCTGGAAGGTCAGTGGATGTTATGGCTCACAGAGTCTGCAGGCATGCCTTTATCTGGTGAAAGCCACCATATGACACAGCAGTTTTAACAATATCATCCTTGCCAAAAATCAAAATTAATGCAGTTTGATTGTTTAATACTTAATATCGGCATAGCAGAGCTGTGTACCATGGAGTATGCTGGTAGTCAGTCCTGAGGTACAACAAACTTCTTTAACGCCTTTTCTTTTAAAGGGTTGTATGTGGTTTTCAGTATTTGTGTGGAGCTGCAGCAGAGGAGGTATATGAACTACTAGGCAACACTTGTTTGTTTGTTTGTTTTGTATCACTGCTTATTGAAAGTTCCCCCAGGTGATGTATGATTTGTTTCAGGAAAGCTGCTTTAAAGCTTTCTTTTTCACATAATTTCATGTTCAGAAAGTAAAATTATTCTATATAAATAAAACTTGTACTGTTTGCCCAGATGTTATTACTCACAAGACTTGGCTTGTAGGAAAAGCAGCCAAATGCATTTCTGCTGGAAGCTGAAGGTGGTGTATAGGAAGGATGCTGATAAACAGTTTTTCTAGCCTCCTGGGTAGCAGAGAGGTCAAGATTCCTGTGTGAAGGGGAAAGTAAGGAGTAAGAACAGGGCTGTGGTCTTGGCAACGGCAATGGAGACCTGCTAGCTTGTTCTAGGTAAACACATCCGCTCTTAAAGAAAGAAGCTGGCTTTCACTGCATTTGTGGCTGTGTTTTGTCCTAAGATTGCATTTGTTTTTCCTGGTAGATCTATCACAATGGTGTCCTGGAGTTCTGCATCATTACAACTGATGAAAATGAATGTAACTGGATGATGTTTGTACACAAAGCCAGGTGAGAACCACCTGTACTGTGCTAAGTAGCTTGGAATCTGAGCTGCAGGCTCATGGGAGGCTGTGCTGGAGAATGTGCGCAGCTGCACTGACTGCCCAGATGGATAATGAGCTTGGGACAGAAGGACCTTGGCATCTTGGGCTGGTGGGGAGAGTGAAACAGAGCACTCAGTGAGGAATGTTACGGAGGAACCAGTATGCATGCTGTACTAAAGCAGCCCCAAACCTGCCCACATACTTTGTTTCCCTTGTTCTAAAGCTTTAAACAAGTTTGGTTTTTTTTGTATTAGCTTGTTATTGCCTTCCCTCTGTCCCATTCCTTTTGGATACAACTGTGAAGATGACATTGATTATCTTTTTGATATTAATACTTTATTACTAAAGTGTCCCTGGGCTCTTTTGGCCAAGTTCCAAGCTCTTGCAGCTAGCAAGAGCTGCCCTTTTCGGTCTTTCTGAAGTCTGCGGTGAAAATTATCCAGGCTAGCTTCTGTATTGCTCCATACATGGTCAACTGAGAAGGCTGAACCGTTCCTGTTGCTCCGTGACACAAAGTAGGTTTCCCCAGCAATTCATTTCATTGCTTCCATATGCAGGAGTCAAGAAGTTAATGCTTGATCTCCCACTGCAGTGGGGCAGAGCTTTTGCTGGTTTTAGATAACAGGAACAAACATATGCAAGATATAGCTTCAGAAGATGAATTATCACATCTTGAAAATGCTTTTCCAGAGTTATTTTTGAAGATAATTTTGCTTTAAGACTTGACTGATATTTATTTCTCCCTCATGTGTTCTCTATTTCTTAAAGGGGTTAATATGAAAAATATATCTATTTTTGTAGTTTCTTAAGAGATCATAAACTCTCTTCTCTCAGCCCACTCCAATGTCTATTAATAATTTTCTCAGCAGGATATTGCAGTGGTGTGAAAAATGTATCATTTGGTGGAGCAGATTGGCTCTCAACATCCAGTTTTCCTTTGCATTTCTTTAATAAAGAAGGACAGAAGTGACTAGACGTGAAAGTTTTTATAATGTGCTGACAAACACTGAGGTTCTCTCATTACCTATTTACAGGAATTTCCTTCTTTTATTTTCTCTCTTTCAAAAAGCCATTCTGTCCAGAGGGCTTTTTTTCATAACTCTTGTTATTGCTATAGGAACCGGGAAGAGCAGAATCTGGTAGCTTATCCTCACGATGGAAAAATTTACTTTTGCACCTCTCGGGACATTCCACCTGAACACGAGCTTCTGTTTTATTACAGTCGGGACTATGCACGACAGCTTGGTAAGTAAGCGCTCATCTTCGCTGGCTTTGCAGGGAGTACTCAGCTTGAATTCCCTTTTAGTGCCATCTCTGGACACTGTGACTTGGGGGTGCATTATGTTCCTTCTCAGTTCCTAGTGGTGCATGTCACAGTTTCATTTTGCATTACAGGACTGCCATCGTTTAAAAGAAACATTTCACTATCTAATTCCACTGATCACAAGTAAAAGATTGCCGTTTCAAAGAAAAAAGGGTCGTTTTTCTTCTGGAAAGATCCAGCTGGTGCTAAGGGAGCTTTGCTAGCCGAAGCTGTCCCTATCCTCCCCCACCTTTGGTTGTGATAAGTTTGGCGGAGCTGTGCTCAAAACCGTTCCCAAGTTTGGCCTCGCCAAAACATGTGAAATGGCCTGCCTGAAAGAGCTGAAAAGCAAGCACCGGAGCTGAAAGAAACGGGGGTGAAAATCTCTGCAGCTGGCTTTGCTGCCTCAGACAAAGTGTTAACATGGATCACGCCCGTGCTCTGTTAGGCGTTGCTGTGCCTCCTTAAAAGTGATGTTTTTGTGCCTGAAGGTGTCCCCGAGCATCCGGACGTGCACATCTGCCACTGCGGAAAGGAATGCGCTTCCTATGCGGACTTCAAGGCCCATTTGAGCAGCCATATTCACAGCCACCTCCCCAGTCAGGGCCACAGCAGCAGCCACGGGCCCGGCCATGGCAAGGAGAGGAAGTGGAAATGCTCCATGTGCCCCCAGGCTTTCATCTCCCCTTCCAAGCTCCACGTCCACTTCATGGGGCACATGGGCATGAAGCCGCACAAGTGCGATTTCTGTAGCAAAGCTTTCAGTGATCCTAGCAACTTACGGACACACCTCAAGATACACACAGGTAAGGGCTAGGGACTTTGTAGAGATGCCTGTGCTAGTAGAACGTCGGGGCAGGACCTGTTCTCTCTGATCCTTTGGACAGTTGGGAGGGCATAGCTTGTGTCCATAAATCTAAGCTCTAGATCTAATCTAAGAGAAACATAGAATCATAGAATGGTTTGGGTTGGAAGGGACCTTTAAAGGTCATGTAGTCCAACCCCCCTGCTGTGGGTAGGGACATACTTCACTAGATCGGGTCACTCAAAGCCCCATCCACCCTGACCTTGAACACTTCAAGGGACTAGGGCATCTACAACTCTGGGCAACCTGTTCCAGTGTCTTGCCACCCTCATTGTAAAAAATTTCTTCTTTATGTCCAATCTAAATCTCCCTTTGTAAGAATGGCGGCATCCTGGCTGTTGATAGGAATGACCTCTAGTCCGTGCTGACCCCAGCTAATGCCTGAGCACTGCCTGAGAGAGCGCTGGCTGGTGTGGGATAGGGCTGTGCTGGGTTCAGTGCTGTGGGTGCTTGCAGAACAGTACATAGACCTGTGTTGTGGCTGATGGTGCCATGTCTAAAAGAGCATTTGACAAGCTGAAGTTGATTAGAGTTGGAAAGAAGCGTTGGCCTTTGTCTGGGAGGCAGAAACCCTTTGTTACGACACAGCAGATCCAGTGCTGGCAGCTGTGATAAAACACCGGTTCCCTTCTGCTCATGAGAAAAAGCCAGCTGGGTTTGAGAGCTTGTAATGTGGACAGTTGTCCACTTAAATATGGGGCTGAGATCTTTCCCCCTTCCTACTTGTTTTTTGTCTTAAGGAAATGGCACAAGAGTGAAATTGGTGACTGTAGGGTCAGACAGATGTGGACAAAGCTCAGCTCTGTCACTCATCAAAACTTAAGTCTGAATATGCTGTTGACATCTGTGGGCATTTGGATATCACTAGAGGCTTTGGAGAGAAAGGAACAATTGCCAGAAGATCAGTGAATAAGAGCTAACCGGAGAGAACAAAACAATGAAAGATTTTTCAGCTGCGTAAGAAGCAAGAGAAAAGGCATGGATTTAGCAGAGACTGAGGACAGGGGAGAGGATGAAAGGGAGAGGTTGAAGGTCAAGTACAGTCCAGCAATAGACAGTGTGCATATTTTTACCTTTTTTTTTTTTTCCAGTAAGGTTGAAATAGCTGTTGGGAAATCACAAAGCTGGAAGGGGAATAAAATTGGGAGGTCAGTGCACTGGAGTCAAGCATAGGAAGTTGTGGGCTCAGTAGTGAGCAGTTTCTTTAATAAATTGATCGAGTACAGATGTGCTATACACAACCACAGAATATTCAGTGGGATAGGGATTCAAGTGGTATTCAAACTTAGTCTGAATTCAGTGGCATGCAGGGGTTTTGAACTACTTCTGGCAAAGAATAATGCAAGAACTACAGATAAGTGGAAAATGGGATAAAACATAGAAATTACCAAAGAGCCAGTGTGCTTTGTACATGCGTGTGTTAGATAAGAGAACTTGTTTTTCTAGACAAAGGCAATGCAGTGCATCAGATGCGGCTGGGCTCCGGTAAGGCATCAGCTGCAGTTCCTGTGGGAAGTTCGTGGAGATGGGGATGTGCTAATGTACAGTAACTAGATGGCTACCATGGTTACTATTAAAAAGGAAGCTACCATTATTTTTACTTAAGAATTCATCTTGGATAAGCCTAGTCTTGTGAAGTGTTTGCCTGAATCTCTTTGCTGAAGTATTTAAAAGTCTACTGGTGATGTTTTGATATGCAGAACAGGGAGGCACAGTTGGTGTAGACAAGAAGCAGGAAGTCTGTCTTACAGGAAAGGCTGACTGACCACAAGCGCTGGAGAAAGAGGAATCAGTGGTTCTTAGAAGGACAAAGTGCCAAACCGTGCATCACACGAAGCGCTCAGGTGTTCGAAACAGTAGCATGAAGTGGGTTGGTTTGGCTTGGGGGCATGGGGTGGGGGATGAAAAGCTTTGGGAATGATGAAATGAAGTCAGATGCCTGTTATATGCATAGCTAAATCTAGACTGACTAGGTAGGCCTTTATGCTGAGTCTGAAGGAACTGCAGTAGGAAACAGGTCCTGTTCACAAAGAAGCTGTCTTTCTTAAGGGTAAAATTTAATTTTTCAGAAGTGGTCAGGCTTGTTTGCTTACTGTATTTCTTGGGACGCCGACTGTCAATTTATGGATGTTCGTATGTAATCCTAGGTCAGAAGAATTACCGCTGTACCCTCTGCGACAAATCGTTCACCCAGAAGGCTCACCTGGAATCGCACATGGTCATCCACACGGGGGAGAAGAATCTCAAGTGCGATTACTGCGAAAAGCTATTCATGCGGAGGCAGGACCTCAAGCAGCATGTACTCACTCACACGCAGTAAGTGATCTCACAGGATGCGTTGGACTGGCCAGGGCATTAAATAATGAAGCTTGAACAGCCCGAGAATCTCCAGTTTGCAAATAGTTTGGCCTAGGGAGTGTAGGTTCATCCTCTGAAATAACAGAGAAGTCTGTTTGGACAAATTCCTTGTCACTGGCTGAAGTTGTCCTATTCTAGTGTTTGCAATATTTTAATGACATGGTAAATTCCAGGCATGTGCTATGTCTTGTGAAATGGCATTCTGGAGTGTTTGTCATTTTGAAGAGAGAGCGGGTTAGTTGATTTACATTTAGTTCTCTGCCGAGAACTGCTTCCACATCCCAACATGATCACTAAAAAGTCGTAACTCCTCAATGCTATTCTCACAGAGTAGCTCGCTAGTGAAGTTTACCTCTCTGTTTATACTGGGGGTGGGGCTGTGGCCGTTCCCAGCTGTTACCTCCCACAGGTCTCATTCATGCTCTTGGTCTCCTGCTCTCCTGCAGGGAGGTGCCCAGGGTCGGGGCAGATCCTCACCCCCAGGTCCTCCTCCAGTTAGCTACAGGTCTCTCCCAGCCCCTCGGCTCTCTGCCGTGCCAGATCTTTCCTGCTGTGAGGATCTCCCCATCCTATTTAGTTACTCCCAGTCCGAGGTCCTCCCTTAAAGGCTGCTTGCCCAAAGGTAGGCCCTCTGCATGTTTTTTCAGCATCTGGTTCTTGTACTCACTTGGAATCGATTGCCACCTTCTGTCACGCTGCCTAGGAGACAGCACAGTGCAGCTGGCATGAGCGAGAGAGGCAGACAGGCAGGCAGACAGACAGACAGACAGACTGGTTTTGCTGCTTGTTCTTATGGCCAGAGCCAGGAGTGCTACTGCTGGGAGATTTTTGTACAGCCATCTACAGAATTTGACTGTTGCAGTCTGGTGAGCCTCTGCTTAGCAGTTACAGACTGAGGGTTGTTAGCACTCAGCAGCTTTGTTTTCTTTGTTCTTTTTTCCCCCTGTTTAGGCAGGGTGGGAAGGAGGGAGACTAACCTTTCCGCCATGGCAACATCTCTGCCCTTGCCAAAACACGGAGCTTAACCAGAGTTTGGTCTTACTCAAACCATTTCTAGAATTCTTTCTTCTTTAATTTATTGTTAGGAAAGAAAAACAGTTGGTTGCAAGCTAGCAGTTACTCCAAAAAGCCTGACTTGCGAGTGATGTTGGGGGGGTCGGGGGAGGGGAGTGGGGAGCAGAGGGGCTTTGTGTATGTACTGCGTGAGAGAGAACTGAGCTGTACTTACACTTCAGTGCTTCAGCAGTGCTGTTATTTCTGGTCTGCTTCTCCTTCAAGTGTACTGATGGTAAGATTTAGGCGTAAGACTGAGCCTTTCACCCTTCCCTGTCACCACCTCCCCACTATGTAACACCGTACCAGCTGCCGTGCGGCAGGAGCAAACTGTAACTTTTTCATGTCTTGCAGAGAACGGCAGATCAAGTGCCCCAAGTGTGACAAGCTGTTTCTGAGGACAAATCACCTGAAGAAACATCTCAATTCACATGAAGGAAAAAGGGACTATGTCTGTGAAAAATGCTCGAAGGCTTATCTAACCAAATACCACCTCACTCGCCACTTAAAAATATGTAAAGGCCCCACATCCAGCCTGTCAGCCCCAGAGGAGGAAGAGGAGGAGGATTCAGAGGAAGAATTAATAGACTCTATGAGAACTGAAGACTGTAGGATTAACAATGGCGTCTATTCAACAGCTGATGCCCTCTCTGGACACAAATGACAAAAAGAGAGAGGGAAGCGTTTTGGATGTTAAAACTGGGGAAGGAAAGAAAAAACTCTTCCTTGTTTTCTCCAGTCAACAGCATATGTCAAATGAGGAGTTTTCGTTCCGTTTTGCTCTCCGCACTACTGCCGCTTAATGAACACTGTAGCCAAAACACTGAGAACGGATCACGCACCTACAAGCAAAGAGTTGCTAAGAAGCACATGCGAGGCAAGGAGATTTTTCCACACGCACACTGTGCATACTTCTTTTCCAGATCGCTCAGATTAATCCATCCAGCGCCAAGATACGCGACACCTTGCAGAGCCCTTTGAGTAAAGAGCCACAAACCGGAAACGTGGGCAAGTGACTGCAGTGACCTGTAAGCCAACCGTCCTTAACTCCCAAAGCCATGACAAGAAGGAAAACAAAAAAATGGTGGGGGCAGTTGATGCATTTTTCTTTTTAATACTTTTTAACTGAAGGATGTGGTTTGGCACAAAGACTGTCACTGCTCAGGTTTCCTTCTAAAAAATTTAAAAAGAAAAGAGCTTTGGTTTTTAACAGAAACAAAAAAAGAGGCCAGTGAAATCAGCATTTGCCAGCAAAGCAATTACCCCACTACAGAAGATAAAAAATTGGCTTTTGGAGAACAGTTATTGCCTGTTGTTCTAGTTCCCTAGAGCATGTAAGCAAGTGAAGAGGTAAAGACTGTACAGACTCAGTAAGGAGGAGGCTTACAGCTGATCAGACAGTGTTTACGGTATGTATTACTTCTTGTGCTGTAAACCTTTTACCACCTAGAGTGATGGGAGGGTTTGCTGCTAATATTATTTATGGAATGAAGATGTATTTCATGCGGTTGTTTTAAAAAAATTAAAAATGTGGCTCTTTCCTAATGTTCTTTTTTAATATTTACACATTCTGAAAAAAAAGATTCCTATTTCTGATAATCATGCTAAGAGAAATGACACCACTTTTTCATCACCTGCCTCTTCCAAGCTTTCCTGGGACAAGGCATGGGTAAGAGCACCTCCACGAACAGGTGCAGTTAAGAACTTGTCTTTACATGTGGTAGATTTGCTGTGTGGCTCCCCTGGCTGTGCTGCAAGAGAACAGTAAGCTGAGCTCTGTTCTCTGGGCAAGGCAGTTGGAGGTTCACTTGTGAAACAGGCTTTCGTTCTTGCCCTAAATGGCCCAAGTTCAGCTGTACCTCTCCCTCTATGCTGTATTTCCTGGAGAGCTCTCTGGGTTCTTCAAACCTGAGAATGCCTGTGAACAAAAAGCTCCAGAAGGACAGCCTGATGGATTTTGCTTAGTCAGGGGAAAGATGTGTTGCTGGCAGTAACACAATTGCTTCCCAAAACAGAAAGTATCTTCTAGAGCTACAGTGCCAATTAATACCAGAGGTAAAGAAAACAGAAAATTACTACCTTCAAAGAGCTTAACACAAAGCATTTATTTCAAATGAAAGCTTTGAAAAACTTGCAGCTCTTCAGTGGAGGGCACTTGAACAGAGGTGGTTCTGGTGCTTTCAACCTTCTTAAGCTTCACAAAAGCAGATCTTCATTTGTTGTCCACACATGGTTCACTACAGCTTGGCAGAGAAAGGATTGAAGCAGGAATCCCAACACATGCAGAATAGTCTCAGTTCCTGCAGAGCCATGCTCAGTACCTGTCACCAGACTAGAAACAGCTGAATCGGATTTAGAAGCAGCCACCTAACTTCAAGGGATGGGAGGGACGCCTACAGCCCTGCGTTCACCCAGCTGCAGTTTATCTGCTTTACCTCACCAGGGTGAGTTACAAAGAGCTAGGGTGGAAAGCAGCAACAACATCTTGTCCACTGCGTCCACTGTCATCTATGGCTGCATCGACACCAGTTGGTTTAATACCCAGGGCATTTTTGCAGCAGCACTACTTTAACAGACACCTTTCAGCATGTGGAGAGGGAAGCACTTCACAGGAGTTGAGAGTGTCACATAACTGCTGGCCTGGGGTAAGGCACTGGGTGCTCATTTAAATTATGTGAGGCAATTGCTTGAGTCGCATTCCTTGACTAGGTTCCTGATGCTATAAATGAAGCATTTAAGTCAGGGGTTAGGCTGATACTCAAAATCACAGAATCACAGAATGGCAGGGGTTGGAAGGGACCTCTGGGGATCATCTGGTCCAACCCCCCTGCTGAAGCAGGGTCACCTGGAGCAGGCTGTAGAGGACCTTGTCCAGGTAGGTTCTGAATATCTCCAGAGAAGGAGACGCCACAACCTCCCTGGGCAGCCTGTTCCAGGGCTCTGTCACCCTCAGAGTAAAGAAGTGCTTCCTCGTGTTCAACTGGAACTTCCTGTGCTTCAGTTTGTGCCCATTGCCCCTTGTCCTGTCACTGGGCACCACTGAAAAGAGTCTGGCCAAATGTTCCTCTGTGCCTTCAGGCAGAGATGCCTGGGAGGAGTTATGAACATGAGTAGGTAACATGGACAGCTCTCATCAGTGGCAGTGGTCAGCTGAGATCCCTGCCCTTGCTTTGCATCCCAACAGCCTCTCATCCTCTTCTGAGCAGCAGCTCCTTACTTCAGTTCAAATCCTCTTTATATATATTACATTTGGACCTTAACAAAAAAACCAATACACAGGCAACATCAATAAGCTTCAGGTGCTGTGGAACCAGGGAAGAGAAACCCTTGATCTTGATGGGATACAGCTGCAGTATTTTTGGTTTGATATTGGTGATCTGAGGTGTTACAAGTACATTTCAGGATTCTACTAAGGGACTCCCAACTTATTGCCCAACAAATAATATTAAGACTTAAAAAAAGTTACACAGAAGAACTTTAAAAATCTGTATTAGAAATCTGGCCTCAAATTAAGGATAAATTATCTATTTACATTTGTAATTTCGTTGTTTTTATTTATTACACAACTGTTGTCTGAAGTATTTTTCCTTACCCCTCAGAAGATATTTACTTTCTTTGCAGTATTCGACAAGCTTCTGGTAGCAACAGAATGCTTTTCTAGTGACTGTTTCATTTTACATATGAACTTTACATGTAGTAGCCCCTGTTTCAGGGATTGTAATCTCAGGCAAAAGCAAGTGATTTAATCTTTCAAAGCCGGTGAGAGAGACAGGAACTCAGAACTGCCGACTTGGAGCTTACCCACATCACCGTGTTTCTTTGAGATGAAGAAGCCTGCAGATTGCAAGACACAAGTAATTTCTATGAACTCTCACCAAACGGGGATTTGTAGAATGCACATTGGTCGTAGTCCCATTAATTACTTTGATTTTGTGATGTTTGGTCCGTCATGTTTCCATTGCTGTCTCCGAATTGCTGCCGCTACTGCCGGCCGCAGAGCCGCAAGCCCCAGAGCTGCTGGCACTAGCCAGCACCAGCCTCTCTCTGTTCCCAAAAGCTTCATTCACTGCAACACAGACAGGGGATTGCTTACACGTTACTCTCCCAGAGACAAGAGGGATACAGCAGGTACAGCACGGTGAGCAGCACGGGACAGAAATCCTTGCCTGGGGCAGTTTTAAAGCTTTCCCCCTTAGCGCAAGTCGAGAGTTGAAGCTTACGCGTCAGAACAATCTCACGCATATGAAACATATTAAATTACATGTCCTGTGATTTCTCCCTCAGAGTATCTCTAGGGGTTTCCCTGTGCATAATTTCCTGTACTTAAGTACTGTGAAGTGGATGAGTCTTGTAGAGCAAAACATTAAGTTTAAATAATTTATTTCTGGTTTTAGTCTCTCTGGTTTCCACGAAGATCTTAAAAGCCTTCTCCAGGAATTCCTGACATTTAGTTACACGTAGCTACGACAACCAATCAGACCCAGTCCTCACTTTTACTCCTACAAGTACTCAAGAACGGGATACTTGATTACACCAGGAACATGAAGTAAAACATAGGTACTGCAAGAAATTGGGTATTATACTTGAGCAACAAGAAAATAAATAGTAGCAAACATAGTTCTCCAAGTTTAAAAAAAACAGAACCACAGGTTTTGAAGCTGAAAACAAGAACAGATACGCAGTCTTGGGATATTTAAAGCCTACAGTTTCTCTCAGAGGCACAATACATTACTGAATATACAAATATGCCCTGGGGGCACAGGGAGAACCACAAGTTTTGAAGAAAGGAGAATGTTACCTGCAGAAATCTTGCTTATATCCCAAACACGCAGCCCTTCTCGCTCTCCTCCAAAGGCAAAAACAAACGGGAAGTCAGGGCAGCAAGCTGCACAGAAGAGAACACCCTGGAAGGGAGGCAGAAAGAGGATGATTTTTTTTGTAAATATAATCCTAAAATGTATTCGCCATCTGACAATACTTTCACCAAGCAAATTTTAACAAATGGAAGCTCTGTAAGCTTCCTGAAACTTATTTTGTAAAGACACCAAATTGAAGTCAAGAGCTGCTAATTACCAACAGTAAATCACATCTTTGTCTTGAACCTGGCAGATACGTGTCGGAGTACGTGTAGTTCTACTCAGAACACTGTATCTGGTATTCAGGTCTCAGGCTTTGAAGCAGTCTGCCAGCTACAGGTTGAATTGAATACTGCACTGTAATGAGCATGGTTTACTCAGAATACACAGGTGTGGTGTGTTTTTTTTTCTACAAGATTTTACGTTATGTGAAACAAGATTCAAGTTAGACAAAAAAGATTAAGCAGACATAGTTTATATACAAACCTTCTTGGAATCAAGCAATGAATATTTACCATTTTCATATTCCTGGAATGGATTAAACTTGGTCTGTCTCCCAGGATATCCCAGATTTTCACGCATTTGTCAGCGGATGATGTCACAAGGCACCCTTTGATCTGACTGCTTAGTTGTAGCCCTGGAAGATTTAGAGTGCAGCAGTGTGAGAGCAGCGCGTAACCACTGCTTCACAGAGACGAGGATACGTTCTGAAGTCATGAGAACAAACCTAATGT
>Ga0065711_1035705_pt1 | contig 21937 bp, 11 predicted proteins | sample Hoacrofraction12_FD_59098 | JGI IMG/M metagenome (GOLD analysis project Ga0065711, IMG submission 59098) | Hoatzin crop microbial communities from Cojedes, Venezuela - Epithelial fraction 12 v2 (version 2) | ecosystem: Host-associated > Birds > Digestive system > Esophagus > Crop | place... | reverse complement strand
TGACATCAACTCAGTTACGACACTGTACATAAGTGTCGTAAGACTGTTCTTTATACCTAAATCTGTAAGACTGCTATTTATACCTTAATCTCCAGTGAATAAGGACCTTTTCATAAAGCTATGTAAGAACTGATGTGGTGATTGACTCAATCTAGCGCCATGTCTTAAATGATAGCCTGGAACATGTCTTCAAGGGGAGATACAAGAAACACTATTTCAAGCATTTTTTTAATCTTGGAAAAATCTTCTGTCTTCATTTCCATAGTGCAATAATGTCCACCTAATTCACTTGTGAAGTCTTAAAATACTTAATCCATAGAGGCTGGTTTATGCTCTCAACTTCAACCATATCATCTGACAAAGAGTTTTACAAGCTGATTTTATGTTATGCAAAAGAATAATTCCTTTTGTTAACTTCAAATTAATTGCTTTTAAATTAATTATATATTCTTATCTATCATTATTATAAAAAATAAATAAAATTACATTTACTGTCACTAATTCCTTTGCATTTTTTTAGATTTTGATTGGTGGCCTGATCATATGTCTTTTTATTGTTTTTAATTGAAAAGCAATATGAATATTTTGTATAGAAGTCTAATTGTTCCTCTAATCTAAAACCCCCATATCCATTCTAAAGGGACATGACCAGAACTTCACTGTAGCATTAGAATATGATATAGATATATATATAGATAAAGATATATCATATATTGGATATTATATTATCCAATCACCTGTTTTTGTGAGAGTGTTTGGAAATCCTACTCAGTCTTCCCTTTTAAGTGATTTTGAAAAGTTGCCAACCCAATATTTGGCCCTTTTTCCACACCCCATAAATATTCTGACAGTGTTGAGTGCCACTTTCCAAACAGAAAATATTTCAAGTGATGAAATGTTGACAACTGATTCCTATTTAGAGAAGTTATTATCAACAATTTTTGGCATTAAAATATCTTTAAACTAGAGATTAAAAGAATGCCTCAAAACTCCAATCTTCTAAAAATTATGCTTCTGCAATGAAGAATTCATCAGGCCACTCCCTTGTTACTAAAAAGCCAAATATTGTCTATGCACACATCTATTTGAGCTGTGGATATATTTTTTTTCAGTGTATCCGTAGCAAGCGAGAAAGGAAAAAAAAATCCACAATTAAAATAGTAGTTCTCTAGACTAGCAAAATAAAGTGGCTTTATAAATCACCCTGAACTATTGAACAAGTAATGTTTGAAATGCTCTCTCAGAATATATCAGTCTCTGTTCCTTGGTAAGTTAGCGATTGCCTGCTTTAAGTAGAAGACTCAGGTCTGCTTGTTCTGGTTGAGGGTAGAAAATGGCTGACCTTGCTTTCTCATTAGCTGGTAGTTCCGCGATTCAGGTAAAAGGATCAGCCAAAAGTTTAAATGTTTACCTTAGAAACTGGAGTCATTTTTCTGAAAAATCCTCTTTCAGAGTTTCAATATCTGCTTTTCCTTCATTTTTTCTTTTTTTTTGCAACTCTTTCTCTCTCTAATCTCGGATAGCACTTAAACCACTTTGAAGTAAAATAAAAAGAGGAAAGAAATCAGCCATTTCAAAAGAGATTCAACTGTAAAAAATTTTTGATGGCTCTACTTGAATGAAAATTCCTTATATTCATAATTATATTAGCAATAATATTAGTCAAATTATAATAAATATAAAAATAAAGCAAACTACATTAAATATGTAATTCATTTAATTATAGGATTATCAATAGCGCCGATGGTATTGGCCTGTTGTCCTAGATCTCTGCTGGTATTGAATGTTATTCAACATGTGTTTCAGGACTGTTAATGGACTGCGATTATGCACAAGAACATAGGAGAAAGGCGATGTCTACCCTAAAGAAATTACAGTGTACAGATAGGTACAGGGACAAGAGGTAGCTACAGACAAAAGAAGAAAAGGTAAGAAGACAGGATTCAGCAGTTCAAGGGACAGTAGTCAATAGCCTGCCAGCTTTCCAATGAACACCAGCTGATAAGAGCTTGCTTTCCATGTTTGTTTGGGAAAAGGGGGGAAATCCTTGTTTAATTCCAGCTGTGCTAACAGCTGTCCTACTGGCACCAAGATTTTAGCTCTGCCATTTTCTATAAGTACCTTTATACCAGTGTGCTGCATTATAAATCAAATAGTAACAATTTCCACAAAATACAGACTTAGGCCCTTAATTTCCCAACATATATTTACTTGAGTAGTTCTGTGCACGTGAATAGTTACAGATACCAGGGTTACTCAGATGAATAAAAATTAATATACATATATATATTTATACACACATATATGTATCTGCAATTGAGCATCTTAGGTTTTATTTGAAGCAATTAACCTGAAAGCAAATAACCAGTCTTTTAGCTCATCAAATGTCCTCCTTGAATTTTTATGACTTTTGAGATCTTCTTGTCCTTTCGCACCTTTAGAACTGTTGTAGATAAAATAAAAATGGATAAATTTTACATAGGCACAGTTCATTTGAATAAAACTCAGTGAAGTCTTTTAAATCTTTCTGAAACAGTTGGTTAATCTACTAATACACAGCGCTGGGAACCTATGTCCAGAACTAAAAGGCATGTCTGTCTGAGTATGTATGTAAACAGGTAAAATCCTTACCTTCTAAGTGTTGCCTGCCATTTTTTTTAAAGACGGTTCTGAGTGGCAGACAGCAGAATCATGTTTATTTCTGAACAAAAAGCATTTTCCCTGCGTAGTCATCATACAACATTACATTCTCAAGTTATGAGTACAAAGCTTCCATTTGAATCAAGCATTTTTTAATTATAGGGAAAAATCTTGAAATTTATTAGTCCAAGAACATGGAGGGGGTTGTTTATTTGTTTTTCATTTGCAAAGCAGAGTGAGGTCTAAGGCAAACCTGATTTAGTACACTGCATGCACTAAAAAACTTTACAGATTTGGTCAGAGGTATCAACCTCACCCAAAGAATAAAGATTCTCAGTCCCTCAGGCAGCTTAAAAAAAATCTTATTATTGATCATTTTTAGGAAAAATAAGACATGAATAAATCTGCACCAACTTCTGTCTAAAATGAATAATCACTTTACAACTCGTTCTGAAACAAGAGATTTTAAAGTTGATTCAGCATGACATGTTATCATGTTTAATGTCGCTCCTCATTCTATTGATAAGGTGACAATATCCTTGACTGAACACATACATCACCGCTTGAGGTTATTCTGAGTAGCCATGGCCTAATCCCGAAAAGAGCACCAAGAAGGAAAGGCAGTGTGAAATGTTTCTTTTATCATGGAGGCAGGGAGGATATTTACTCTCTTCTTGTCTAACAAGCAAGTCCACGAGGCCAGGAAATGCCCCAAACCTCACCCCAAAACCTTGAGACACAGCAGTGACCTTCCCACTGTTCCAGTCGTGAGGGTGTCCTCAGTAAGTGGCTCATCTGCAGTTAGTACTTCTAGAAACACTGCCGGAGCACCAAAGTCCTACCATAAAAGGCATTTTGAATGCTCAGCTCAACATGCCATAGAGATTCCTGATTTTCAGACAATGCCAGGCAGAGCTTGCCTGTGACCTGAACACCTGATGCTCATACCCTGGCACAGAGGCCTCAGAAAAACCCTGGAAAGGGACAGTCATCTCCAAAGGTGAAATACGTTTGTTGTGTCTTAGCAGCTGATCGTTCTGTCTCGCAGATGCTGGTTTCCACAAGGACACCCCTCCTGGATGTACGAAACGCGGACGGTAGCCTTTTATCTGTTTTGACATTTCCACACAGCTCCACAAATTATGTTCTACCTCCACAGGAGAAGAGTGGCAGGACAATCGGTGTGCTGTCAGCCCGGGCCAGACATTCATTGAGAGAGAATGCATTGCCATTTGTATTCCTCCATCACCCCACAGAAATACCGTCCCTCAGAAAGTCAAGAACCACTGCAGTGCTCTTCACTTTTGTTTCCAAATTACAGGATAAATTAAAAGATGGCTATTAATATCTAATTAAAAGTAACTAGGCATCCAAAAGAGATAAACCAGAATGAGACAGGAAGCAAGGTAAAATTAATAATGTATTGGAAATAAGAAGTAAAATGAATTGCCTATAAAGAAATAGAAGTTTGAAAATAAGGTCTATAACTCTTGTTCAATAACATTCATGAGAAGTATTATAGTTGATGAAAATGACAATCATGTCAAGCAGTTATTCCTAGGCAATTATTTTTTTCTCCAGCAACCCTCCCTCCCATTTTACCTTCAAGCTTTCAAATCTCCTGGTAGTATTGAGCCATGCAGCTCAATATCTGTCCAGCTTGTGATGCTGCTGGGTTATGTCACTTTATTTGGAAGACAGCGAGATTTGATTCACTCATGCAGTTTTACTTCAAAATGGGTTAAGCTAAAGGTGAAGAAACGCTTTAGGGTTTTTTAGCTGCAAACAAGACATTGAGCATAACACTGACTAATGTTAAAAATGATATTTTCAAAGCAAATAACTAGGCTCTGTCATAACACAGAAAGGTTGAGGAATAGTGCTGACCTGCATCGGTCAGCTTTGGAGAGGAAGATGAAAAATCAGAGTTAACTCCTGCCACGCCTGAGAGCAGCAGGGCCAGTGCTGTCCTTCAGCGGTTGTGCAGTACGCATGGCTGTGAGCCTGCCTCGCTGATGTAAGAATATCTACAAATAATAAATGAAACATCCTAGCTCATACACTAAGCATGTGTCTTCCTCTAATATCCTTAAGCCCTGAATTCATTCCCCACAGACTGCTTCAGTATTTTATGTAACAGCAAGCTACACATTAAATAATAATGAATACAAAATGCCCTAAATATCTCAGCATCCTCAAACTGTGTTTTTTTAATAAATATATTATGAATTTAAAAATTTCTGAATTTCTTTATGTGTAATGTAAATCACCACTTCATTTTCATGAGACTTCATAATACAATACAATTTTCAGAAAAGGAAGAGTCAATTTGCCAACACTGAGGGCAAGACACACACAATAATAATAAAAACCACTTTATTTTCTGGAGCTTGAAACAGTTGGACTGAAATGAGACAATCAGATTTAACTTTGTTTTAAGTATACCATACTGGGTGACAAACTGTGCCTTACTACAGAGCTGTTGTATTGGGCAAAATTAAAGGGCGAGGAAATGCAATTGTCAGGGACAGGTGACTCCTTTGGGCATCCCACATGCCACCTTGGGGTCCCCATCGCCCTCAAGGCTGTGCTCTCCTGTCGAAATCCAGCAGCCCCTGCGTGGCCTTGAGGGCAGTCTCAGCCCCCGTGGTCCCTATGAGACAAGAGAGGCACTGAGGGGAGCCCTTGGTGGCAGCCCTGAGAAGGCATGAAAGTCCTTAGAGTGGGATAGCAGGAAACCTGCGGACTCTCAGCCTGGCAGAATCGTCTCTCAAAGTCTCCTCCCCTTTTCCTTCTCCCCGACATGTGTGAGGCTCTGTGCTTGCTTGTTTCTCCCTTTCCTAGGGCTTGCTGCAGATGTTTCATCTTTCTTTTCCTTTTCCTTCTCCCCATCACTCCAGAGATCTCAGATCTTTGATAGTTTTTCTTTTGTACATATGAGGCTTGTGTCTAATTTCCAGTCTCCGATTTCAGAAGAGCGCAGCACCAGCTTGTACTTTCAAAATAAACTACAGTGTCAGACGGCCACAGTAATCAAATTAATATTTTTACTAGCAGCACAGATTTGAAAAGGATATATTACAATTCAACTCCAGAACATATCTACTCTTTTTTGAACTTGAGAATTGGTAGGAGTTGAATATATGAAACTGTTTAAAGCTCATTTAAATAAAACTTTGGCAAGGGGCCCAAGCCAAAGCCCAGGGATGTCAATGAGAGACATTTTCTTGGCTCCAGTGCACTGCATGGCTAGCTTTAGAGAAGCAGAGTTTTTTCCAGTTATATGAAAGCAGTTGTGGGATAGTCATTTTGTTTTCAATAAAATCAGTCTCACATGTCTGGTAGCTTAGCTCATGCAAAGCTCACAGGTGAGTGCATGACCACCCACAGGTTGCTAGAGAAAACAAAGGCCATGACAGGCTAATAATGAGCAAAAGTAAAGTATGTGTCACAATTCATTAAAGAACCAGTACTTAGAAAGTTAAAAAAAAAAAGTAAAACAAATGAACAGTAAAAAGATCATGTGTCAGAAAATATTTTCAGAGTACACTTTACATATTGCAACTACAGAAGATGCTTATATGGAAATACTGGAGGAATGATGTATTTTCAAACTTCTTTTCGGAATTTGAGCGGCAGCACTTCAGGAGATAAGAGTCAAAAAGGTACGTCTTCAGTGTTCCTCGGTTATTCCTGGTGACCTGTACTCTGCAAACTGATATGGGAAGTATTAGAAAGAAGCAGGGGCTGCTATGGGTCTTCTCAGGCTGTTACATACTACTTCGTGCAAGGGTTAATGAATCTGGGTGGGTCACCCTGTTAGTATAGTTAGACTTCCAATCACTTTTCCCAGTGGCATAAATTAGCCCCCCTCAGATACCATACTAATATTCCAGTAAAAAAACCCACCCTGGTTTGTTGCAAATCTGCAGAATGAATCCTAATGTCCCGAAAGCCTTTGACTCATTCATGATGGAGAACACAGACCTTTTTCGAGTGCAGGTCATTGAAACTGTCATGAAGAAATCACCTGGTACAGAACAGATGTGCTGATTGATTAATACAACCCATGCTCATGAATTTTACAGCCTTTTGTGAGTAATTTGATCTGCAGAATAGAATCATGTGCTCTGGAAGATGAGATTACTGAACTTTGATATGCAAGTTAAGTTATAGATTCCAGTCCATGCAGCCGTTGCACTTGACAGACTTTGTGGTAAGGGCTACAAATGAAGACCTGGCCCTGGCTGTTACTGCATACGCACATGGGAGGGTCGCAAGTAATGGTGGTACTAACTGTTATCATCTGCCTTTATTCATCTGAAAGGAATAAAAGCAAAAGTTATTGTGTTACTGGTGCCGTTCGCAGTACAGCTTACATTGCATATGCAGAAACAGAAGAAAAGAAAACCCTTTGTTGGTTGTACTACAAGGTGAGGAATTTTGCATTCTTCCTTGTTGCCCCCTGATGAGAAGACTGTGATACGAATGAAAAAGAATAACCCCAGTGCTTGGCCAAACAGGCTGTGTTGCCTCAGTGTCAGTTTTTCTGACATACTCAACGTTTCAAACTTACCAGACGTGAAGGAGAAAGCCTTTTCATTACAGCACGTTACGAGCTTTGCAGGCAGGTTTATCCTGCCCCACCATGCCTGACAAGTACTTGTAGCTAGATTAATTCTGTTACTGGGATAAAAACATCCCAAAGGCCCATTATGGTGAAGTCTACAAACATTTGGATGGCCTAGTAATTAATTTACAATATTATTTCACTCACATGCTATATTTCATTTTGAAGGCACTTTCTATGTTTTAGGGACATATATTAAAAGTATTTTTCTACGTGTTTCATCCATGGGTTTTGAGCAGGTGTTTTGCAGCTGGAATCCTACTTATGGCTTTAAGTATTGCCTCTTTTCATATGTGCACCAATATCCCTGTTGGGTTGAGCTATAACATCCTAGAGCTGTGCCAAAATTAATTAAATGCACTTCCCTCAGGGATTAGCAGAACCATGATTTGAATGAAAACAAGACCAATAACTGGATGTAGAGAAAATCATCCATGGAGGGTTTTTACAGAGGACAAGTGTTTTTTCATTTTCAAACGACATTTCCTATGATATTTCTCGTACCGACATCAGAGGGAGAAGGCATGAGGATGACAGTTCTCAGCTAGGGCTTCTCAGCTGTGCTGGGGGGAGCAGTGCAGAGCAAGTGGGGCTTAGTGCTGCAGGGCCCAGAGGCCCCTGTCTGCCCACTAGGCCCATGGACAAGAGAGGAGGGGTTTCTCACAGAGGCCAACCCTGCAGCCCTGCTGCCAATATCTTCCCACCTACACTCCATACATCTTGTGTCTGGGGAGGAATAAGCCCCAGCACAAGTCAAGGCTGGAAGACAGCTCTGGAGAAGAGGACCTGGGGTCCTGGTGCATGCCCAGCTGACCATAAGCCAGAAATGCACCCTCACAGCAAAGGCGGCCAACATCCCCCTGGTCTGAAGTAGGATGAGTGTTGACAGCATGTCTGAGAGGGTGATCCTTCCCCTCTGCTCAGCCCTGCATGCTGGGTCCAGCGCTATGCTACCCAGCACAGGAGAGACATGGGCACACCGGAGTGAGTCCAGGCCCACCAAGATGATAAAGGGACTGGAGCATCTGTCGTATGAGGAGATGCTGAGAGATCTGGGACTGTCCAGCCTGCAGAAGGGAAGGCTTGGGTGGATCTTGTTAATGTGCATAAGCACCTGAGGGGAGGGAATGAAGAAGTGGGAGCCAGGCATTCCTCAGTGGTGCCCGGTGAACAGATAAAAAGCAATGGGCACAAAATGGAAGACAGAGAGTTCCATTTAAACATAAGACAAAACATTTTTTTACTCGGAGTATAGTCAAACTCAGGCACAGGTGTTCCAGAGAGGTTGCTGAGCCCCCATCGTTGGCCCTGGCAGCCAGCTGCAGGTGCACCTGCTTGAGCAGGGAGGTTGGACAAGATGACCTTGAGGTGCCTTCCAACCTCAACCTTTCTGTGATTCTGTAATATTGCATGTCTCTAGAAGTCTTATTTTAGATGAAAAAATTTCCTCAACCATCCACAGAGAGTCTTTACATGCTTTCCAGATTATCATGCTTTTTCCTGCTATATGAATGCAAGTCAGCCATGCAGCGAAAGCAAGAGGAAAGCTCTTCAGATCAGCAAGCGAAGCTCCCATACCAAATCTGACTACATATTAGGAGGCCAGGACAGAAACTCAGTAAAGCTAAAAGTCACTCGTCACAAAAATACTTGCACATGAACTGCCTGTGAATGAAGTTATTTTGGAAACTTGAAGGTAATCATTATCACAAAAGGAAGGATGTTCACTTTGCCAGCCAGTTAAGTGAAGCAAAACTCCCTAATCATTTTGGAAATGGCGCCCGCTGAGCTAATGAAGGCAATCAGAAAATTCACTTGGTACCGTACCAAAGGTCTAGGTTTTGCAAACACAAGAGACACTTTTGAGCCCTCTGTTTCTACTACATACGCAAACATAGAAAGGAATATATAACAAAGTTGTAGAGCCAAATAATGATTTGATAATGTCTTTTTAATGGTTTGCCTTCTGTATGAGATCAAATCTTCACAAGGCTTCAAGCAATCTATCATTTTCATGTAAATCAATCTGCCAAAGAAATGTTAGCGCTTCTCTTTAAATTTTTACATTTTCTCACCTCTTTGTCCAACATACTGCTGCCCCAGGGCCAGTAAGCAGTGTGATAGGAAGAGCAAGAAATCACTTGTGCCTTAAAACTTTTATTGCTTGAGAAAGTTATTTGCTTTTTGTGTTGAATTTATCACAATGTTATAATATTAAAGTTTTCTTAGTACTGACAAGGAGTGTAAAACCAGATACCAGAAGAAGAAATACAGCCTTGAATCCAACACTAAAGGGCTACCACAGACTCCTTTTGCAGAAAGCGTCCTTGTTTCCAGTCTTGGAAGGTGCAGGTGTGTGGAACTTTATACGTGTGTCCCTTTCCCATGTAGATGTAATGTTTGAAGCTGCTTATGTAAGCTTTTCCAGTTCCTTCTGAGAGCTGAACACTGGTGACTCTTTCCTTGTCTTTCAAAAAGGAAAGTTAAAGAACATCTTGAAACTCTCAGGTGCTCCTGATTGGTTATTTTGTTTTGTTTTGTGTTTTGTTTTGTTTAGTTTTTAGAGGAAAGCAGATCTAAACATTTGAGCTTTATAACATAAAGTCACAATGTTGCAGATATATAACCAGTTATAACGGCTTACTTGCAATGACCTGCATCAGTTACTCTTGGCTTTAATGCTCCCGAGTATTGCATCCACCCCAAACTCTCTATTTGAAAATTTTTGCACCACGCTATGAACTGCATGCTCACTGTTTATCTACACACTATTAACTTGCTCATCCCCAACGTTTAGTCACCTCAGGGGAAAGAAAGTAGCAGCTGTGTTGCACTACACAGAATGAAACTGCACATGCAGATTACAACAGAGATTCCAGTTTCAATATATATTTCAATTTGCTTCTTTAACACCTCTTGATGAGCTACAAGAACAACAGAAGACCTGTTCTCCTTTCCCTTGGCTGATTGCCCAACGAATTTTGCTCACTCACAGCCCCGAAGACAGCTTTTGATTGTGTTTTGATGTTTCTGCCAACCTATTACTGTATTGACTGTAAGGCAGCCAAAACATACATTTGTGTTCTCATTTTTCCCCTGCACTCCTTCCACTCAATCAAACAGGCACACAAACTTCCACTGAACAGGAGAATGCTTTTAAGCCATGGTGGTTCTCCTGGGAATGGTGTCGTAAGAAATCTCTTTTCTCTTTAAAGAAACACACTTAGCTGACTGCTGAGACTTGGCATTTTTGCCTTACTATCCTTTTGGTTTGGTTTGTTTTGCTTCTCCCACACTCCGAATATAACACCTGTAGTCACCTTGGCATGGAAATTATCATTGCAAAAAAATATTTCCTCTGCACCAGCTCCTTCCATGCAGTGAAATATTTAGGGGGATTGGTGTCTTCTGTGATGTGAAGTGCTGGATTTTTATTTTGGAGTAGATTGCTGGGGACGATTTTTTTATAAGCTGCAACTGTGCCTTTGAATTATCATGAAGTGACATTGCTTACTGCAGACATGAAAGATCCAGATACGTCTCCAAAGCACTTCTTGTCCTGTGGGGCACATACAGAATTAGCCTGAAGTTTAGCCTAGGTCCATTGCATAGCATTACAATCCCACGCAGCCTTATGTTTTTAGCACCACAAGGTTTCTGTTACGAAACTTTAGTTTCTGAGAGCTGCTGTGTATCACCAGAATTACTTCCACTCTATAAAGACAACTTCATTGTCTTGCCCTTGCTTTAGCTCACTTTCCTCGCCACATTTAGAATCCTTTGCAATATACCTCTAGCTGTATCAAAAGCCCTCTCAGAGCCTGCCTTTCTTCTGGTCATCATATAACAGCACCAGAGAATACCTCTGGTGATATCTCCTGGATGGAGTGACTGGTCTCTTCTGAAGAGGGTCTCAGTTCAGTTTTCAGCTCTGCTACTGGCTGCAAAATAAGATTTTTACTCTGACTCGCACCAATATTGGGAGTAGAACTGGAACCATGCAGTCGATCTCAAACAATTACGATTCTACAGTCTGTTCATCAGTAGGCATTTATCCACGGTTCATTACTAGAAAGACTGTTAGACACATCTGCATACATAATACGTCTAATAGGCATTTACTCAGTGTTTCCTAATGGCTCTTCACTTAAATAGAAAGATCTGATTGTACACTTTCGTATGTTAGACATAGCTGGAGGCACGGTGCATCAAAGCAGGCACTGTTAAACAGTTCAGCACTGACACCTAATACCACAGTACAAGCTGGTTGTCTGTACATTGGGATATATTGTAACATTAACATTTTAAGACATCCCGATAGAAAATCAAGATTGGTGAAGCTGGTGGAGAGGCACTGATATCACAGCATGAGCAGCAACTTTTTTCTACCTTGAAACAGTTCCTAACAGGTGCTCATCTTTTAAAGACAATAGAGAATACGGGCACTCTCACTTTCTTTGCAAACAAAACATTAAAAATATAAAGAAGCTAGGAACAAGTGCAGGGAATGTGGGCAAAGTTCATTTTGTCCTGCATCTTGGACTAGATCTTGCTTCGCATTTTGCAGGATTTGCTTTTGCAGATTGTTCAGGCCCAGACTGAGAGTGCTTCAACATTTGTGTAGACCTCTCTTCACAGCTGAAGGCTCCACCAAGAAATACACTACATAGCTAATCAATGTTTATTTTGTAACTGAATTTCCTCTGCAAAAGCACTCAGTGACAAAATAAGCACTTCCTTGTTCCTGCTGCATCTGCCAAGCTCACTATAGAATTCTTTCAATTCCTGAAGGTTTCTCGAGATATTCAGATTCCTGTGGTTTATTCTTTCTTCTTAAAGTGGGAATACAGCTGCTTTCTCTTGACTATTTTGTTAGTCCTTGCTATATAGGTTGCCAGTGCCATGGGACAAGGCCTTGGTACACTATCTACTATAACAAAGTCTCTATGCAAGACTGGTGCTCTTTGGAGATATTGCGGTGCAAACACTAACAGCACTAACCAGCATAGAATTAAGCTTCCTGTTGTTTCATTGGCAACATATTTGAGCTTTTCATCCGCAAGATGAAATTCTTTTACTTATACTTTCTTATCAGCTGGTCAAAATGGAAAGAAATGCCTATATATGCCTCTGAGATATGACTCTTGACCATATCACATTTATTTAATTAAAAATAATAAAATCAATCTTTTAAAATCTATTTTATTATTTGGAGAAAAAATGCCCAGGAAAGAAAGACACATGAACATTTTGCTGCTTAGCAACTGCTCAGTACCTGAAGGCTAAAGCAATAAATGCTTTACAGTCTTTTCTCTAGTGTATTTATCTAGGAAGGTAAATAATTTGTTGTTATTATCTTTATCAGATATCACAGATGCAGCAGACTTTTTCTCCTAACCTTTGAATTATACAAAACTTGTGATATGACCCATGCCATGTCTAGTAAAAGCCTTGTTAGAGCTGCTGAAATAATCTCAAAAACTACTGAGTGCAGTTAAATTTTGGGGTCAGTATCTTTCCAGGTTTAAACCCCAAGTCACGTAACCAAAATGAACACTGTGTTGTAAAAACCCATAAAATTATCATTAAAAATGCAAGGCTTTGGAAATCAGGATGTGTCAGAGTTAAGATTGCCTATGAGTCCCTGACTGTTCAGATTGTGGTGCAAATACTGAATGATGTAGTATCGTTTCCCTATAGACATTTTCACGACAGGCAGCTGGACATTTAGCCCTGCTGAGGTGATGGTGCCTGGGTAGAGCCCAGAAACACACCAATCGGGGGATGAAATATGCAAAATAAAGCCAAAGCTCCAGGTAATTCAGGTTCCAAACCTGTGAACTGCTGCTGAGCGTGTTTCTCAGGGACATTCATCACAGTCAAATTTGCATGGCAAGGCAAGAGGTGGCCTCCCAGTGATAGAAGGGCTCTAAATAAAAACTAAAGCACCAGATTGCTTCAACAAAGTAGGGGGTGTTTTTTGTTGCTTTGCTTGCTTGTATCTTTAGAAGACACTAATGTATATACGGTAGATCTGATTTATCTCCTACTACGTGGCTTCATTGAATGCACTTTATTTGGAAGTCCCTCAAACAATTCCACCTTAAGCAGAGTCTCTGCATAGCAGATGTCACCCCCATGTGTTAAGACTTGGGAAAACTAAAAGCAAGTAAAACTGTAGTTTCTGGTAAGCATTAGACAGCAAGTTAAAAAATCAATGCCACTTTTATATTAGACCAAGAAGGGTAACTTGATGAAAAGCTAAAGTAGCTGCAGTTTGTTGCAGCCAGTTTGGCTAGAGGCAGGGACATGGTACCTTGTACTTATACAGCCTGTATTAGCACATATGTAAATAAGGGGTTTAAATCCTACTGATTAACAAATCAGCCTGATTTTCCCCAGAATTCAGCAAGCTTAAAACGTGGCATTTGTCTAGTTTTTATTAGAAATAATATTTTAAGTTGTTTATGAATAGCTTTCTTTTCAATCCAATGCACTATAATAGTTGCAGCCATAATTATTAAGCAACAATTGTATTCATAAAGCCAAGATGGAGGAATGTGTTTGAGCAATTGAGCTTTGTATTAAACAACAGTTACTTTTCAGGCTTTTGAGTTATGGAATAAAAGAACCCAAAACAAAGCAAATAATAAAATATTGTGTCCCTATTTCAACCCTTTTGACACTAATATCAGGAAGTCAGTTTCCACCCAGTGACACTAAAGATACTTCAGCACACGCTGACAGACTAATTTGACAGAGAGCTCCGTGGCCGCAGAGGGAAATGTTTCTTTTAATGTCAAAGATTTGTGGCCCTGATTCAGAGCAGTGCTTTTAGGCGTGATGTCCCCTTCCAGGCTGGGGAGCCTGTGCTCAGAGTCTGGCCCTTGCTGACCGCCCAGCCAAGTCCAAGGCCAAGTGACATGCGCAATGTGATCACAAGCCTGGCACACCATAAAAAAGGGGATCCAAGAAATTCTATGTGCTCTACTGAGGTTCCTGTGCCTAAGCAGGGTGATTTGAAATACTGTAAATGTAAATGCAGGCCCAATATTCTTGCCTGAGAAACAGGTTCCTTGGCATGCATGAGACTTAAGAAATCTCAGAAAATATTAACGCATAATTATGCAGCTGACAACCTTTTATTTTAATTTGGATTTTGCCTCACACAGCTACAAAATTCTCCCTGTTACAGCACAACCAGGCAAACTGGTATTATTACTTTGCAATACCCAGGTGACAAATAAAAAAGGAAGCCTAATAATTTTCATGCAATTAGAAGAGATACAAAATTCAGGACAGGGAAATTATGTGTTTACAGCAGAAAACATTGCAGATATGATTCTTTCTTCTGTCCCAAAGCTTACAAGAAATGGTCCTGAGGCACACAGCTCTAAAATGCTGTTTCACTGAAAAACAAGAAAAAAACCCCAAACTTTAATAATGCTTTCATTTTCAGCTAAAGATCTCTCACAAAAAAATGGCTTGATTTTTTCACATGGAATTAAATAAATTTTGAATTCTAAATTACATATTGCCAAGCTCTGGTACTACTAACTACATCAATTATCACCACCCAGAAAAGACCTATACTGTAAAGTGGTGATAGTAACATGAAGATTTATGCAGTTTCACTATGACTCCTGTCATATACTTTGAATGTATTTTCCAGGGAAACTTTTCTATGCAATGTTCTTTATGATAGTATTTCAATATAAAAAAAATAAATAGGTTTAGCATGAGATAATGAATTTCAAGATACCCAGAAAAATTTTTAGCAGTCATTATGGCTTGGAGTAGTTCTTAATTGTGTACCCATTACAGAAACTATAAAGGCAGAAGGCATCAGCAGCCAACAATAAAGTAGAGTCTTCTCCAAACAAAATACAGCGTGCAAAAGAATTTGGTTTAATGCCAAATAGTGTTTTATTCTAAGAAAACATACTTGTGGAACATGCATTTTCTGGAACAAATCCAAGCTTAAGCTTTTCCTCTGCAGGCCCAGAGGAAGAAGGTGAGATGGTACCAGAAACACGTAACAAACTGTAAAGTTAGCCTGGCTCTGCCTGTTCAATAAACACCTAAAGTTGCAATCTTTTTTTTTTTTTCTGTTTTCTGACTGACTTTGTTCTGAGATATCTAGTCTGAAGCCTTTCATACTCTCAGAAACATACTGAGGCCTGAAAAAGAGCTACGACCGGTAGCTCCCCCCTGGTTTTTTTTCAGTAGTGCAAGTCCGGATTAAGCCTTAAAACCACGTAACAACCCACCTCTTGTTTGTGCACTCCTTCTTTAGGGGAAAACCTTGGAATTGTTTCCCTTACTGCTCATCACCACTTCATTTATGGGTGACTACGTCAGACTCAGGTGCTGGACAGAGAGTCAGCCTCCCTACAGAGAAAGTCTTTGCATTTTATCATTGATGATGCAAACATCTTAGAGACAGGAATATCACACTGTAGTGGGCTAGTCCCAGTAACACAAACATGCTCAGCAACTGAAGTTAGCCTGTCCGGTGCTCCTCAGGCGTTTGGGTAAATCAGTGGTGGTTCTGCCACTGAAGTGGCTTTACAGAGAGTCTTTACAACCTGCCTTACCTTTTGTGCTCCTTTTGACTACCCATTTTCAGTAACATCAGGATTAAATTACTTGGCGTTCATTAGTTTTCCTTCTGGCATCTCACCCGTTTAAAGTGACTCATGTGCTTAAGTACCGTGTTGTACAAGCAGCTTAATCTCTGTTTTCTTTCTTGTACATAAGAGGCAGGCAATATTCCCAACTCCCACATTAAAGCAGCCCCATATGGTTGATATGTCCTGCTGGAAACAAACCCCAACAATAGCATTCTTAAAAAGATAATGCTTATGAAAAAACACGGTGCCATTGTAAAGATTCGGGATAGTATACCAATATTTCTCAACCTTTTTTTCTGCGTTGGCACAGTCCTTAAATCTTTTCAAGAAACTGAGTGGTGTTCCAACAAAGCTAGGAAAAATTCCTTTCCTTTGGAAAGATACTCCTCCATTTTGCCATCTGTCTTCATCACACTTCTCCTGGCCAGAAGCATTTAAAATAATTTATCTAATAAAGCCCCTGGGGGAAGCCCTTTCTTGGTGTCTGTTTGGCTTTGAAGCCGGTTTGTTGGTGGCATACAGTGAGCCAAATTAGCAGATGACACCCAGAGGGAAATTCTGCTTGTTTCCTCAAAGGTCAGTTCAGTAAAGATGGCAACTTCTTCGTTTAGGCACGTGACTTGGGTACTCAAAGGCACTGCAGTGACAACTTCACTGTTGCCATATGCTCTAACCATCTGGATGGATCATGTGTGATGGATGTGGTAGAGCCCTTTTTTTCACTTAGGATTGCTAACTAGAACCATGCATCTTTTGTAAAGAAATCTTCATGACCAGGAAAGTGTATTTAAAATAACAACATAAACCTCGTCATGTTTACAGCAAAAAAAGATGTGAGAGACTTTGTAGTGGTTCATTGGGCATTCCGCTACTTTGACATAGTAGTATTGCTAAATGCCCAAAACAGAAGGTAGGAATGTATCTCTTTAAAGTTCAACCATTTATAGGCTGCAATTCTAGTTGACTTCATTAGTTCATAATAAGCTTCACTAGCTGATGTAGGGATTTAAAATCTTGATGTGGAACAAATACAAAATTAGAAGTTCAACCTTTCTCAAGTCCAATAGTGTGGACATAGATACTGATAGTCCAGATCAGATCAGCAGACTCTGGCTTACTGACTTCTAGGGCATGCTACTACAATCGCCTATACTTCAACAGCAGGCTATTACACAGGAAAGAAAGAATGCAATAAAGTTTGGGGCTAACAATAGAAACAGGGGAGAATGTCCAGTAATTTGCTCTATATATTTGCTTAACTGTGTTTTATAGCCATAAAAAACCCTGATTTTTTTTTTTTAAGGAGTATTTTTAAAAGGATATAATAGCCACAGTGTTTAAGAGCATCTGCTTCCTACAGATGTCAGCTGGAGTTATGAGAGTCTTCAGATTCAAAAAAGTAATACAGAAATGTTTCTAAATATAAATTTGTCATATCTAATTTTAGCTGTTTTTTAAAATAAGCATTTACATGTTTGACAGGTTATCAGTCTATGGTTCCAATACTGATACTACATATGTCGAATTCAATGGATATCTCATAGACGTTTTTGACTCTGATAGGACTCAACAGGAAACAAGATACTGCCCAAAGAATAAAGGTAAGAAAAAACAACTCGATGTATGCAAATCTGATCACCTGATTACAAATACTGATGAAACTGTGAGATTCATAAGATTCAATTTCTCTCCTCCCTTCATTTACACAATCCCTGAGTGAAATTTTAGATATTTTCTGGCAGGCCAGTTTCAATACTCTGAATATAAAAATGACATCTTCATGTCTCCCTAACTTTATCCCCCTCCATTTCTTCTATTTTTTTTCAGAGATTTACTGTTCTGATTTGCTTTTTACCTTTAAGAAATTGTTTTGGTAATCTAACATGAAAAGGCTAGAAAAAATGGATGAATAATAAAGCCAGGATTTAGATCATTGCATTGTTAATTTATCATCCATAAAGCAAGCATATATCAAAGATAAAGACAAAATGGACTATGGTGATCTGAATTAATCATGTTCACCAAGGAAAATACTGTGAACATTATCAATTAATCTAATTTTTATTTGAAAATATTTAATAATATATGTAAATCTTGTATTTTCGGAGCATCTGCAGTTGACATTTATAGGTTATTTTATAGTATGTCACCCAAATCGAAGAATGAGTACCTGCACTGAAAATGTTCATGATCAAGCTCAGTAACAACTATCACACAGATGATTTACATTTTCAAATTATTACTTGAAATCTATGCTCTTGAGATTCTGGTAAGTAGGGAATAACTATTGACAGCCTTTACAATAAAGGAACCAAGGAACATCAGGAGACACTGGGAGGTGACAGATTTGGAACCAACAAAATCAGTCTCTTTCACACTGTGTACAATTAAGCTATCAAATTCCTTGTCAGAAGGTATTCAGAATGCTTAAAGTTTCTAGCGGTTGAAAGGCAACTGGGCAAGTTGATGGAGGAAACAAGAATCTATTGAAGGCTGTTGAATACGAAAGGATACTCCAGTGTTTTCAGAAGCACCTGAATTACTAATTATTGAGGTTTCAGAAAATATTGCTGGCTTTCTGAGAAAGAGTATGCTAACATTCATCCTGTACTTCCACAGGCTTCTGCAGTAACCATGGTTAGAGGTAGACCTTTAATCTGACCGTATACAGCTAGTCTTGTGGGATGTCTGTATCTCAATGTTTCATTTCAAACATACTGTAAGATGTCATTTCAAAAGCAAGATTATGCATCAGGGGCTCCTAGATATAGGTTTACTAAACCTGAGATGATTTTTACTAGATTCAAAGCTGAAAAGACAAAGACTGGTTTCGCAGCCACCAGTCAGTTATGTGGGACAGCAGCTAAACCAGCAAGAACCATGTACATCCCAGTGAGAAGCTCGCTTGGCATATTGGATGCTCAACTCTACAGCAGTTCTATTAGCCTCAGTACTGCCTGGCAGTGACACCACTCCTCCCAGCTTCAGACTTTAGTATTATTACCAGCTTTTTATAGGCGCTAAACAACATGTTTTGGTGCAAGGACCAAAGATATCCCTAAGGAGGATAAGGTGGCCATAAATGTCTCTATAACCATGGTACAAAAGGGCAATGTAGAATAGATGTACCACTCCAAATTGTCTCATGCATTTCCACTTGCATGAGACAGTTTGGGAATTCTTATTTTAAAAAATGTAGCTATGTATGGAATATTACTTGGCTTGAATGACCTACCGGCAATCTTCAAGTTAGGAACACAGCATTAGTGTAATGTCACAAGAGTCAACACTCCAGTGTCAGCAAACAGTAAGCTCATTTAGATGTATTTAAAGCTGAAGGAAGAAACAATACTGCAAACAATAAACCAACAATATGAGAAAAAAAAAGAATAAATTGTTTGTATCTTTAGCTTTGTCTGGCAAACATGCTCCTATACCCCAACATGCTCCTGTACCCCATGAAGCTCTCAACATGCTCCTGTACCCCATAGGTATACCCCATAGGCATGTTGAGACAACTTCCTTTGACAACAGACATCATCCGACAATATGCTCCTCATCATTACAATTTAATCTCACAGAAAACCTTCATGTGGACATTGCATGCTTTTATACCACTATGTGTGAATATCTGACTGTCACAAATCCTTCATTTGAGAAGCTATTCTGATTTAATGCTGGTGAAGTCACTTTGCTTCTCTTAGAACAGAGCTGTAATACAATCATAATACCAAAAGAGTTTTAAAAAACGTATTTCTCAGAATCATAATTAATGCTTAAATTTGATGACTCACAAAACCTCTATATTCACAGCTCTCACAATGATACTTGATTCCTTAGATGGGAAATGCCATGTAGTCTATCTTATTATTTTGCCAGCTGAACTGCGGAGTATAGCAGAATTCTTGGTTACGTCCTCCTATGAGACGATGTCCACACACATGTTTAGCTCTTCTGTTTTTGAACACTTGAAACAAAGTTATTACTGGTTTTTAAGACATGCCAGACCATTCAGGATCTTCATACAGCTTTCCCATGTGAGTTTACATATTGCAGTTCCTTTGGCTAAAATACCATACCAAGTGTTCAAGATGTGCACTGTGAAGGCATTGTACTTCATTGCTAATGCCATCAGAAACATGTCATGGAACTTCCCACTGCCTCTGCACCAAGCAGGACTTCTGAAGATATTGCTTCAGAATCGACACCATTACAGGCAGCTGCGTATGTGCACAGTTACAATACTTAACTGTGATGTCAGCTATACCGGCCACAGATTTAATAAGCCTTCCAGTGAAAGGCAAATTCAGGTTTTTGACAGAAATCATGTTCAGCCTACACAAGAAAAGCCTTTTATCTGATGCCCCATCATTTTGCTCTTCTTTGGATTTCACTTCAAATACGACTATATCAATGAAATATAATAGCACTCCTGGACTGCTTCGCATTTGGGAGCCGAAGGGAAGCATCTCATAATGTTGCATGGCTCACCTCACAAATATGCTGCTTTTTTCTTTAGTCTGATTTGCTGGAGTCATAAAAACTTTCATTGACTAGAATAGCCAGTTTATATAGATTGAGCAGCACCAGGGAACAGAAAAGCCTATTTCATGAAAAATAAATCAGATATGAGCATAATGACATCTCAATGGGTTTTATAAAGATTCATTTTAACCAGATGATTTAACAGAGTGAGTGGGAAATAAGTGGAGAAAGGGGAAAGAGAGAAAAGAGTGAAATAAAGTACTTGGCTGACTAAATGATAACATGAAAGAAATACAAGAAGCTTTGGAAAGAGGATAGGGACACATGGGCTTATCAAACTCAGTAAACCCACAGGCATATCTTCCCTCAAAGAAGCCTTAAACCGCCCCGGCAAAACAAACACTCACATGCAATCCTGCCCTTGAGTAACCACTCCTGATGGCATATTGCTCATTGCTTGCTACGCATTTAATACATTTCCCTTTCTTCATAAGTGGTGCTCAGCTACCAGTATTACATGCTTTATGCAGTTACCTTGACAGTTATCCTTTTTTGTCTCATTTCAAATGAAGCAATATGACTGTCTAGTTGCAGAAATTCGCAACTGACTCTGATGTTAGGAAAATAAGGAAAAGATATATGGAAAATAATTAAAACCCAAATGTTCCTTTTGGCCTTGAAAATATCCCTGGAATCTATGTTTTTATGGACCCTGACATAAGTTCCACAGCACCACGAAATCAGCTGACCTCTCGGCCCTGACATCTACTTCACACTAAACCAAACATTTTCCTATCAGTCACATTTGTTCTCAGCAAATGGCTTTTCCTGTCTCCCAAAAGTAAAGATTATCAATAAGCCTCATCTGTGTTTATTTCCCGAAGCCCATCAGCAGAAACTAGCATGTTCAGGACAGTTCCCTCTTCTCAACTGCTGGTCTATTCAGAAGGAAATATCTGAACTCTGAAAGCCAAATGGGGTGCTTTTGATAAGGAGCTAGAATAATGGTAAGAACACTGCAAGCATACTGTCCTTTGAATGTATTCGCTTTCTGTTTGAGGGGTTGTTAGTTAATAGAAATACACAATACATTTCCATTTTACTTCTTCAAACAGAAGTACGTGTGTCTTGAATTTTAACAAAACCAGCTCACTTATAACTTAGAGATCTCTTTGCAGGTTACTTTGCTAGTTTATTATGGACGCTAAAGAAAAAAAAAAGAATCTGTAATCCTGCAAATCCTGATACAGCTGCCAAAGCTTATGCCTATAATTAGTCCCATCAAGATACACATATACACCACATGAAGTATTTGAAAAAAAACTTTTGCAGGATTGATAACTGAAAAAAATATAGTTCTTATCTAGTTCTGAATTTGATGCATACAAAGATGAAGGTGACTACAGATCAAAAGAAGAGCAGAGCTGATATTGAACAGTAAAGCTTTTTTATTTACTTTTCTAACCTAAGTTCAAAGGTTGGAATCTTCTCCCCCTTCCCTTCCCTTCCCTTCCCTTCCCTTCCCTTCCCTTCCCTTCCCTTCCCTTCC
>Ga0065711_1035704_pt1 | contig 21938 bp, 15 predicted proteins | sample Hoacrofraction12_FD_59098 | JGI IMG/M metagenome (GOLD analysis project Ga0065711, IMG submission 59098) | Hoatzin crop microbial communities from Cojedes, Venezuela - Epithelial fraction 12 v2 (version 2) | ecosystem: Host-associated > Birds > Digestive system > Esophagus > Crop | place... | reverse complement strand
AGGAAGTTCCAGCTGAACATGAGGAAGAACTTCTTCCCTCTGAGGGTGACAGAGCACTGGCACAGGCTGCCCAGGGAGGTTGTGGAGTCTCCTTCTCTGGAGATATTCAAAACCCGCCTGGACGCGGCCCTGTGCAGCCTGCTGTAGGTGACCCTGCTTCGGCAGGGGGGTTGGACTAGATGACCCACAGAGGTCCCTTCCAACCCCAAACATTCTGTGATTCTGTGATCCTGTGATTCTGTGACTCGCTCTAATTGCAGTCCCTGGAGCCTCTCATTTCAAAGACCTGGATCACCTTTCTGTGTCAGCTGTACTAAAGGTTGGCCTTCTCAGCCTCCTCTTATTCTAATCTCCAAGATGTTAGGCAATGAGCGAAACATTAACAGAGGCCCAGATTGTCAAGCGTGACCCAGTCCTCTTGTTCTCCTTAGCCTACTGCAGCAGGACTGTGTCTCTCTACTCAGAAACCCACCCCTGCTGCTTATTGAAGAAAACTCTTGAGGTAGCAGCACAGACAGACTTGCCCCTTAGGTAGAGGCACAGCTAGCCCACGACAAAAAAGGGATTGCTAGTCAGAGGCAGTGTGCTCTGAGCAAGCCAAAGGGAGCTCAGTTCCTCACATGTCTGCTGACATTTCTGACCCAAAGTCACTCATCTGTGCAGCCAAGAAACTTAGACAGAAAGGAAGCTCGGACATCAATGGCATTTTGAGCAACAGCCAGATGCTTCAGACCCATTTCAGAGAAATGCTTTTCCAACACAACCCCCGCTGCCACCAGCTACCAGGCAGCATTTTAAGGCACCTATGGCAGCAGTCTCCCCCTAACTACCTCCCTGAACACAGGCACCCCAGGTCTGGAAGCCCCTCCTGGCTTTGGACCTGTTCTTTAGTCACAGAACCAGGGTGATAGGATGTTTGAAGTCAGAAGGTACCTCTGGAGATCACCGAGTGCAACCTCCAGCTCAGAGGAAGGTTAACTAGAGCAGGTTGCTCAGGACTATGTCCAGTCCATGAGTTATCTCCAAAGATAGAGACTCCACAACTGCTCTGGGCAACTTTTTCCAGTGTTTGATCACCTTTATGGTAAATAAAGTTTTTTCTTATGCTTAAATTGAAATTCTGTGTTTCAGGCCCTCTGCCTCTTGTCCTTCACTCAATATCACTAAGAAGACTCTGGCTGTGTCTTTCTTACAGGTATTTATACACATCAGTGAGATGATCCCCTCAAGCCTTCTCCTCTTAAGACTAAACAAGTCCCAGTTCTTGTTGCCTCTCCTCGTATGAGAGATGCTCCAGTATCTTAATCATCTCCACAGGCTGGACCCACTACTCCAATGTGGCCTTGCTAGTGCTGAGGAGAGAGGAAGGATCACCTCCCTCGACCTGCTGGCAACACTGTGCCTAATGCAGCCCGGGATGCAGCCCAAGAGCCTGAGGGTTGCAGCATTCTTGTATGCTTCTTCAACAGTGTGCAGTGAGACAGAGCTCTGGTGTGAAACCAGTGGCTCACCCCTGCACCTGCAAACTCAGGATCTCTTCCCATGAAACATGCTGACTCACGTGATGCCTTTTGAGGGAGGGAATAGGACTATTAGTTGCTAAAAAGGGGAGGGAATAGGACTAAAGTTGCTAAAAAGGAAGATGGCATCCTGGGAATATGAGTGGGAGCAGAAATAATAAAGCCTTTTCCCTTAGTTTTCACACTGCTGCATCTGTGACCAGAGCTTATTACAGTTTCTTCAGCTTCAAGCCCTCACTGCTGCTAAATCTGGTCATTCTCAAGAATCAAGTGATTTAGCAACAGAATTATTTAAACCTGAGAAAACTACAAAAAAGCTGGATTTGTACAGGAGACTGGGACTACTTGTGGGAGAGTTTACCTTCTTTTCCCTTCCCTTCTCTCCTAGACTGCATTGCTAAATCTTATCCAGTTCAGAAGTGCAAAGTAATTTGCCCTGTGAGAGCCAGCAGCAGGCAAAGTTAGCACAGCCTGTAGGGAGTTCAACAATGAACAAGAGCGTGCATGGGAGGGGATGAAAGGAAGCCTGGGGAGAAACTCAGAGGGAAAGACAGTCTGGAAAGTATTTTAGAGATTTTGCTTTGATGACCTCCTGTTTGCTGCCCAGCCAGCAGAGCTTGTGAAATTCCACACAGCAAGGGCATCGCAGGACCCACAAACAGACCCACTCTGCCACTGACATTTCCCAACTGGTGTTGCCATGTTTAGGTGTTGAAACAAATAGCTAAAAAAGCCTTTTAAACAGTCCTTGCTAGGAATATAGAGAAAAAGCTTAAAATGTAATAGACCCTTGAAAGACATAGATGTCCCCTTGAAACTGAATAGGCTAAAGCCACACTAAATAGGCAGTGGAGTAACAGGAGAGATGTCTGCTTGCCTTGTGCAGAACACTTTTGATTTACATTTGTGAAAAAAAAATATCAAAAGATCTCTTCCGTAAGACAGTGTTTCTCCTATATCAAATTCATGATCATACACAAGTTCTTGTCAGCAAATCATTCACGATCTTCTCAGATAACTTAATTTCTCAAACTGGAGTTAGATAAAATTTCTTCTCTTGTAGGCTTGCCACCTGTTAGTGCTATCTAACCCAAAGGTTAGAATCTTCTCGCTGCATCTACTTAATGCATTATTCAATATAATTTTCATATATCTATTCATTAATCTGTTCTTATTTATATTGATTTATTTATTATATGATTTGTCTATTCCATTTTTTATAAGATTCATTACTTCTCTGCTATTTACTGTGTGAAAACTTGCCTTTGTGAATGCAAGGATATGCTTCTCTGTATATTCTTCGTTCTCACTCCAGCTTTGGGAGTCAAAACATTTCAGTCCATAAGCTTTTGCAATAAAAAAAAACCCACAAAAAAACCTCTTGTGTCCTTCCACTCCACATTTCAACCGAACTGCAATATAGGTGTCAAGGATCCATACTTCCATGCATGGCCTCACTGGCACAGGGTGAGGGGGCAGATTGTCTGTGGACAGAGTAGAACATCAAAGTGAAATAGGCAGCTTGGAAAAACAGATCAGCCAGAGGATATGGGTGGAATGTCTTCAGGGACAGTGACAATCCTGTGGGTCTGACCAGGGCTCCATATGAAGGAAGCCCCAGCTGCAGTCACTCCAGAACAGTTTACAGGCTTTGATCCATGCTGCCCTCGAGGAAACTGATTGCAGGGCACGGTCCATACCTCAGGAAATAGCCAAAGTTGTCAGGTGTTTCTCTGAGATGCCACTGCCATTAGCTAGTAAGCCAAGTGAGGGCCAAATTTGGGTCACTACTGAGTAGAGCATGCCTGGGTGCTCTGCGCCTACCTCTGTTACCTTCCAGAAGTGCCATTTGCCCTTTGCAGGGTGGCAACTTGGGGGGAGACCACCAGGGCTCCGGCCAAGGTGCACTCACCATCTGGCTGTGCTGTAATGAAGGTAGCAGGCAGGGTCCTTTTCAAAACTGTTCTTTCCTCCACTATTCTTCTTGTGCTTGATCCCTGCTAGAGGTCCTGTTTCCAGGCTGTCAATGTGTGAGAAACCCTAATTCCCTGAAAGAGTCTCTAATTACAATAGCAAGAAATTCACATCCTTTCCACCATCAGGAGATGCTTTCTAACTTCCCGAGGAACTGAGGAGGAGCTAGCCTATGGAGATACACTGTCTTCATCTAGGCAACGTTGTTCTGGTTCTTCAACCAAAATGATTGATATATTTGGTCCAGAAAAGTACTGCATAGATGTCAAGAGCCAAAAGACAGTGTATAACAGAGATGGTGGATGGTGCTATGATGACAAAGTCACAGAGGTGTTTAGGCTGGAAGGGACTTCTTGAGATTATCTAATCCAATTTTCCTGCTCAAGCAGCGGCAGCTGAAGCAGGATATCTAGGAAAGTGTCTAGTCAGGTGTTTAATATCTCCTCAGGTGGAGATTCGACCACATTTCTGGACAACCTATCACACTGTTTGATCGCTCTCACAGTAAAAAGAAAACAAAAAAGTGTTTTCTTGTGCTTATATGGAATTCCTTGTGTTTCAATTTGTGCACATGGCCTCATCCTGTCAACGAGCACTGCTGAGAAGAGTCTGGCTCCCTTTTCTTCATTCCCTCTCATCAGGTATTTATATACACCAATAAGATCCCATCTGAGCCTTCTCTTTTCCAAGCTGAAGATTTTCAGCTGTCTCAGCCTCTCCTCATGTCAAAGATGCTCCATTAAAAATGACCTTGAGCATACAGCATGTAAGGTCATGTCTGACCTTCTACAGAGCCTTAACCCAAACCAAACAACCAACAACATTTGGGGCACCTTTTACAAAAAGCCATGCAGGCTTGATCCAAAGACAAACGTTGGTCAACTATAAAAGCCAATGTTACATATTTATATGATATCCTAATCAGAATTTATCTAACCTGCTGCTGAAGTTTCTCAACTACGAAAAAGAGTTTTTTAGTGCCTGATATATTTCTCCTCAGTCTTGCAGGGTTAATATGCACTGTGGTCAGAGGTATGACCACAGCCTATGAGAACATATTTTAAACTGCTTAGACGGAGTAAAACCAGTAGGGTACAGCCTGAAACTCGGGCTATGTGTTTAACCAACACTTAGCTTCACAAACTGTCTGGCACAGTGTGCTTCTCTAGTGCCCACATCAGTTGTAGCTTACAAACAGACAGGATGCTTCCAGAAATTGTAGTCACATTTTGAATTTTGAATAAACATCTCCATGCATTCTGATTAGGACACGTCTAATTCTTCTTATTGGTTAAACACCTTTGAACCACCTTCTGTGCAATTGTCAAGCCAAGGCCTTTTGTCCAGCTCCCAGATTCATTTTACGGGTCTTTTCTGAAACCTCATCATTTTTTCTGCCCCCCGTGTTAAAACACCAACTGCTCCTTGGGGAATGTGTCCTGTGACACATTTAGCTGCAACAATCCTCTGCCTCATGCTGTGGCTCCAAGGCGTCTTTTTGCAGGAACCGCACACTGAGAAGCTGCATTACCTTATATATGTAACTCCAGAGTTTTTCCAAATTACTGGGGTTTTTTTGGGAAAAACTCCACTTCCTCTCCACGTCCCTTTCTGGGTGTTCCCTGTCTTGTTTATACCTGAATACTTTTACACTGCCTTTAATAAAGCACGTTTTGCTAAAATGGACTTAGTGTATCAAGTAATTCAGATCACTTGGTGTCTCTTGTTATCAAACCACTGCATGAATTTCTGTCTAGGGCCTGTGAAGGACTCTAACAGCAGGAGTTTCCCATCAACCTCTAAATCGTTGGTGGGAGTTTGGAGCAGTTCTCAGCCCAATAGTGTTTCGTACAGTGCCTGCCAGCAACGTCCCATTCACCGATCGTTCTCTGCAAGCTGTCTGTACAATTTCATCTTAGCATTGGTCAAAATCAATATGCCACACATTTTTAGTGGATTTAAAAATAAGTCCTGTACAGTGGAAGTAATTTTATTGGTGTCATCACCCTACAAAATTAATTTTGTTAATTCCTGACTCCGTTATAATACATGTGGTTTTGTCAATGGTCTAGAAGAAAGCACTGAAATAATTCAGAAAATGTTTGCACGTGAGACAAAATGGCTTTTGGTAGATAATACGTCACTTGACAAAACTAGTGCGTGCACATACACACATACAAAAGTGTTTCAAATGGCGAAAAAAGGCAGGCCTTTCATCTGGCATGGAGTAATAGAAAAAAGAATAAAATGTCATATTCATTGAACAAATCCAAGTTCTTCACGCTGCTTTGTAGATAAAATGGGCGCTGTGTAAACCCAGAAACGTAGATCCAGTATAGCCTTACTTCCTTTGCAGTCCTTAATATGTAGGATGAGACAGAATTGCACTAGAAATAATCTACTGTGATACAGATACACATCTTAACAATACAGATTCAAGTCTAAGAGAAGAACAGTACAAGGGTTACTGATGTTGCAGATTCCACTTTTGCATTCACTCTGCTAAAGAGAATGCCCAGAAAGCATCAGATGCAGGAACCATCAGCAGTGAGAAACCAGAATTTTCTAGATGCTGAGTTAAGAAAATAGGCTTCACTGTAAACAAAAAAATAGGTATAGCCATTCAGCTTTATACAGACTAAGACAGATTATAACAAAAGAAGAGATCTGAGATGATGTACCTCTTACAGTGAATTCTAGTTTCTCCAGAGGTTCGTACACACAGAAGCCCTGAGACAGTCGAAATTTAATCTCTGAAAATAAGCTGAGTTAGGAAAGCTGTATTTCTGAGGAGCTGGCCACCTGCTAATGACTTCTGCCCTAGAATTGAGACTATCATGCACCAGTGAATTTTGTATTTTTATTAGAAATGCATTCCTTCCATTGGCTCTACTTTGCATTCTTCTTTATCTACTTTTTTATGATGATTTTTGGAATGTTAAACATATACTGATATGAAAGCCTGGTTTCTCTTGGGCAAATTTCCCGAACTGTTCTGGAAGCCAGCTGCTGGGTCAACAGAATTAGCTATGGGATGTTTTCTATATTTTTAACGGTATCAGTGCGACCACAGTTCAGCAAGCTCGTGCTGATGTCCTAAGTTTGAGGGAAAAAGGACCAGAAAAGAACCATGTGAATGACAACAGGGCTGACAATTACAGGGGAAACTTCCAGCAGTCTTTTTAGCTTATCAACAGAAAGCAAAGAAGTGACTCTACCAGCTGTATGTACCTTTGTGGGTACTAGAATTTCACTAAAGACGCTCTCCAAATTAAGTGAAAGCATTATAATAAAAACAATTGCTAAAATGAGACAATTTCAGACCTCGGTTGCAGTGCAGATTTTGTGAAGAAGGATGTTTACCCCTAGAGATCTCATCAAACAGTATGGCAGAATATCCTTCCATCTCTGGAACTTTTAACTCAAGAATGGTGCTTTTTTCCCCTAGAAGGTCCACTCTAGTGCAAACCACGTTTAACACAGGCAAGGGATCAGAACAGATCATTGCAGTGGTTGTTTCTGGCCTTATGTCTGATAGATTTATGAGCTTTTTTCTAAAACTGCTCAGCAGGCTAGAGCTTAACCTCGCTGCGGAGAACTGCATGGCCGTCCCCTTACACCTCGCAGCCTCCCCAGAGGAGAGAGCCCCGTAAGCCTCTCCCCAGCAAGCAGGATAGCACAACCTCCGCGCCGCAGCCTCCTCAGGCAGAAACCGTCAGGAGTCTCGCACGGACCAAGCCACATCACACCCTTCTCCCGATCAATCAGCCGGTACAGCGGCACTATCCCACCAGGCACAGCAGGGCACCCAGCAACCTTCTGGGGCAGAACCACCCAATGTGCTCGCCATCAACCAGGTGCGAGAAATGGATGCACTCCATGTTGTGCCGACACGCGACGCCGGAGTCCCCAAAACCGGTCTGTGAGAGGTGGGTGCCCTTTTATGTGCCTGTCTGGTCTCCTTCACCCAGCCAGGGCTGAAACTCCTCTTCCCACTCTCCCTCCCCGATCGAACCAAGCCTCTCACCTTCTCCAGGGGCACAGCACTGCCGGCCAGCCGGGACTGCCTCGCTTCCCCAGCTGCAGCCTCCACGCTGGGCTCAGCCTGTGCTGAGCAGCTGGAGGGGGCTGCCAGGCGTTACGGGGCTCAGCGTGACGCTCCGCCCCTGCCCATGCCTCTGGTCCTGGGGTCACGCTGCCGCTCTGCTGAAGGTGACCTCTGGGAGGGAGAACAGAGGGGGAACGCGGGGAGCAAGGGGGCTATCCATCTGTCCCATTCACAGAGGAGGAGGTGTTGCAGGGGTCGGGTGGGGTGGTTGTTTCTGCTCTGGCCACACCATCGTAAGCCCCAGGGACCCTTTGGCAGGCCCACCCTTTTCAGCCCTTCCCTCCAGCTTGGGATCCTGTTACAGCCAAGCGAGCAAAGCAGCTCCCTGGGCTGGTGCATGGTCCTGGATCTGGGGTTGCGCCGAGTATGGCCGTGATGGCAGGGCTGGAAACGGCCATGGGCTGCCAACGCTTGCTCTTGGCCACCAAAGGGGCCAAAGACGCATCAGTCACAATTGCGCGTGTCAGTGAGCATCAGAGACCAGGCACAAACCTTAACTGGTTCAAGGTCCCTTGATGGGGCCAGGTGGGTCAGACTCCTCACATATACTAGTGCTACAGAGCATTAGGGTCAAGATGAAAATATGAACGGTAACTACAATGAGTTGCAGGCGTTTCATCTGTTCTTCAGTACCTCTACCCAGACTATATTCCTGCACGGGAGTCCCCTTTCTTCCACCTGAGCACAGAGAGGAAAGCAACTTCCGGGGACACTGACATAACGCAGGTCCTAGACCTTGGCGGTGAAGCACAGGGGTTTGCTTGCAAGGAGGTGGATCAGTTTCTATATTGGAAGCAGTGATGCATGCAGCTGTGACACTCCTGTGTCACTGGCTTCCCTGTTCCCGAGAGCTGGAGCCATGCAGGGGGCCTGCATGGCTTAAGCACCTGATGAGCCTCTGTACTCCCTCCACGGGCACAGTATGGTGAGGAAGACTGAGAGAGGGCAGAGGTGAAAGACACTCTAACAGAGGAGAGCAGAGCAGCCCCACAACCGTAAGTACTCCAAGTCTCCACGAGGAGACTGAACAGGAGTTCAGTCTGAAGGACTGAACCTTCCTGCCTGCTCTCTGAAGGGAGGGGAATTGCACTAAGGTCTTGTCACTCTGTGCCCTGCCCCACATTGGGGCAATAAGGGGAGATGTACTGGACTGCCATCACAAACCTGGGAAGAGCCAGCCTGCTGCCGCTCAGAGATGGTGCCGATCAGAGGGCGAGAGGAGCCACAGTCAGGCTCCTGGCTGTCCCTGTGCTTCTGGATCAGAGGTGGGGAGTGAGGCTGTGGTGCTGACGACCTAAAGGTCTTGTGCCATCCAAGGCTGCCCCTTCACACTCGTTGCTGAAGTATGCTCCAGTGACTGGGGAAGGCCACCAATGTGTAAAGTCCCTACAAGCAGGAACATTACAGCTGGAGGCAGTGAGCGTGTATAGGAGAAACCAGTATCGAAGGATTCAGCACTGGGGTAAAAGGTGTAGTGTAACCACTGCTCTCAGGAACGAGGCCCCTGTATTATCCGGTGTTCTGAGGGACAGAATGGGTGAGACTGTTGCCTCTACTAGAGACTCAAGTCAGAAGTCAAAATGATAGTTGTCCCTGGGCACTTGCTTGCCGTCACAGTTACAAGGCAATGCTGGGAGAGGAGCCCGGGTTCCCTGACTCCCAGCCTGTCGTCCTCTACTCCAGTGACTGACTCAAACCTGCTTCCATATCTAGGAATGAGATACATTAGTCTTCCTGATTTTCCAGCTAATTTTTTAAGAGACAGATTCCCGGTGTTTTCCATTCCTGCTGAGAGTGGGACCTGCTGAGTGGTTTGGCTCAGAGAAGGCAACTCTTTCATAGCCTCACCTGCAGCGCACCAACAAGTAATCGATTTGGCTGAGGGCTTGACCCCTACCTGCACTTCATCTGACACTACATCTGCAGGGCTTGTCATGCATTCCCACGACACAGGGGAAATGTCACGTACTGCGTATCACATGTGCGTCAGACTCCCTGCTCTCTGTTCCCTGAGGACCGGGCACACAGCAGATGTTGGAGGCCCTATGGCTTGCTGTTCTACTAACGAAGTCATCATTTGTGCATTTCAAGATCTCTGTAATGTAACATCTACATCTGTCTCACCCATGCTGCACAGATTCTGTGCTGCTGGCAACCGAGATATTGGCCAAAGTCAACACTGGCAGAGCTGGAAATATGATGTAACCGAGATTGCCTTTGTCTTTTGGAAAGTTCATCCCAGGCTGTGGACTCGAGAACAATTTGCCTTCAGCGCTGTGAGCAGACCCACAAAGAATCCTGCAGTAAGTCAAGGTTGGTTGTGGATTTCTACACATTCATCAGGCAAACTTTGTAGGCAACCATTGGAGGTGAACGGAAGAAGAAAAGCAGAAGTGGAAGAGGAGAGGAACTACAAGTGGGTATTAGTGGCACTTCTGATCAGATTGCCAGTATTGTCCACGTCAAATACTCCTTTCAGATGCATGTTTATGCTTTGCAACACACACAAGCATGGTAAATATCCTGTCCCTTGCATGCCTGGCTCAGAATAGGTGACACACAGAGAAATAATGGAACGTAAACATGCCCAAGAGCCACACACGGCAGCTAGTGTCACAAGTCATAGCAGTGACAACTGCATGAGGAACAGCTGGACTAAAGCAGCTGCAGTGAAGGAACCTAGTCAAGAAGGGCCAGATGTTTAGTTGCAGCTGGAACACTGCCCCTTCCACCAGGCTCCAGCGAGTACCCAAAGAGCCACGGAAGGGGCTGGCTGTTCCAACACACGATTAGCAGGACACTCAGTTTCTCAAGTGTTGGCCTTAGTGTGAACCCGTTTTCACAGCATCCCTGGCTCTGGTGATTTCCACAGGAGGTAAGTTCGGTGAGGAGGCCTGTACTCCTGTTTCAGAGTTTCCCAACCCTACATGGCTCTTCAGTTTCCATTCTGTACTATCAGAGGCACCAACAGCATCTAGAATGATGGAAGATTTGATGCTGTTTGAACCAAAGAGAGCACTCTTTGGTAGTATGGAGGCTTATGAGCAGGGATACATGTGACAGAAAGCTGCTGAAATAAGTACATCAAGCTCCCTTACCAGGACCTCCTTTACCAGGACCTAAAATGGCACTGCTCTTTTAATATTGTAGTCTATGGCAATACTCAGGTTGTCTATATATATTCAAACTGACCATAAGCATTTACCCAGAACATCACTGATAGCAGCTTTTCAGTCATGATCCCGTGATTTCCAGCGCTCAGTTTTGCTCAGCCCTTTTCAGAACCAGCTTTGTGCCTGATGCTGGGGTGGGAATAGCTCTCTGACTTTCCCCATTGCCTTCTGACTTCTTCTGTTAATAATTCTGTGAGCTGCCAACACTTTCCTCCCCTCCAGCCTCAGCAGGCAGGGAAGCAAGCCAATCTGCAGGGTGCTACAGGGTGGGGGCTGCCTCCTGGACAGAGAGCTGGGGCCCTGAGCTCTCCCCAGCACAGACAGGGTGCTCAGAGGAGTCCACCAGCTGCACAGACCATTTGTGCTCTGAGGTCATTCGGAGCTACCCCATCGCTGAGGAATCTGCTGGCTGCCTTCCTGACAGAGTCAGACAATGTCCCACCTCGCCTGCCAGTTAACACAACGTGCTCATGCTGAGCCCAGGCCCTGCTCCCCAGAGGTGCTTCTCAACCGTGCTCCCCAGCTTCAGCAGAGCTCCTCATGCCTGAGACCTCTGGTCACCCGCTGACCACCGTATCTGTCCCAAAGCACTCTGCCCAGTCCCCTTTCAGCCTCCTCCCTTCACGTTGCTGTTGGGTGCAGAGTGGTTGCAGGAGGCAGTGCTACTCCACTGGGATCAATGAGCACGGATCGCAGTGCTGCAAAGTAATGCTGGGGCAGTGCCTGTCCACCCCAGCACAGGGACAGAGACTCACAACAACTCTATTTTTAAACTTTTCTGTTGTGATCACTCTCAGCCTGTAACTCCAGGGCTTAAACCAATATACAATATCCAGTATCCATGATGCACATCAGCCTTCTCCATGAAGCTCAATGACTTCTTTGTCACCACAGGTACAGCTAGGGACTGTCTGTGTGGCAGTTCATCTTGCAGCACCCACCCTAGCCTAGTGAGATGTTGCCACCGCAGCAGGCTGTGTTGGCTGGGGCTCTGGATGGCTTGGAGACAGATCCTGGGAAAGGAAGAATTGTGGTGGGGCTTTGCACGGTGTGTCATCAGCGAGCACCTGCTATCTGACAGGTCTGGGTGGCTGGGAGACTGGAAGCGCTCATGGGTGCACATTTGGGGCACAGAAGTCAGCTTAGCTCTGGTGCTGGCCGGGGACATTGCAACACCATGGTGCCAGGAGGCCTCTCTCAAGGCCAGTTTGTGCTTCCCAGCACCCACCCCAGGGCTGCTTCAGCCAAGGTCATTCCTGGAAAAAAGTTTTGTTCAATTTTTTCTGGAAGACATCCAGTGATATGGGTTCCTGGCTGCCTGCAACACTGCCTTCTTCTCTAAACAGAAGACGACAGAGGAGAGAAGCTGTTACAGCTATAGTAAATAAGTATAATAAAACCCTGAGTGGAATAAATAAAATGAAAATAAACTACTGCTCACTGTCTGTTCAAAAGACAAGACACAAGAACTAGAGACAGGTCCAGAACAAACACAAGGCTTCCTCACACAGCTTCCCTTCAGCCATGGACACCTTGCCTCAGGAGGACGTGGGTAATAAACATTTCTGCCGTTTCATAAAATAACTGGATGGAGACGCTGCAGAGGAAAAGCACAATTAAATACAAAGATTCAACATCTGTCTCAGACTGCTGGAGGCTAGGAGAATGTTTTGGGGATTTACTAAATACTTCCTTGCTCTTGCATCTCTCACAAGGAATTTGCCACTGGACAGTCTCACAGCCAGAATTTAGCATTAAACGGTGTTTTATTCTGATCTTGTTCAGCTGTTCTCATTCATTCCACCAAAAAAAATGCTGTGGTAGCATGAATATGCTGCAGCACCCCTTGGGCAAAGCTAGCAAGGCAATAAGCTTCATGGCCCTACTCTGCAACCACTTCTCCCAAAACAACCCCATAGCTGCTGTTTAAATAGCTGGTGAGAGCTTGTCTGTCCCGGGCAAGCTTGTCACCAGATTGTCTGTCCTGGGCTAGCTTGTCACCATTGCAGCCTCTCCCTGCTAGGGTGACAGTTTTCAGATGGGTCGAGGAGGTAAGGTGGGAGGGAGTTTGCCTTGTGGGTGCAACAGATTCCTCACAGGACAGAGGGTTTCCAGAGAAGGAGTGGATGCCAGCCCTAAGCAGTAGCATGCTGGATTGTTTTTCCTTTCTCTTCAAGGGCCACCTGTGAGTGCACTGCCATGGGATGGTATCAGAGGAGTGGGCAGCAAGCCAGCCTTTCAAAAAACAGTTCTTTGATAACTGAGGGAAGCTCTCAACGTCGTGTTGCAGAATTTGCTGAAAGACAGATCTGCATTCACCTTATCCACTACCTTTAAGATTTCATAAACCTCACTGATAATTTCTGTCAGCCTTCCTGTCTCCAAACTGAAGAGCTTCGGCCTTTTCCGTAGTTCCTCACAAAGCAACTATTCCATCCCTTTGATTGCTGTAGTTGCCCTTCCCTGTACCTGTTCAAACTCCGCCACGTTTTTCCTGAGACGAGAACAGCCCCCATGGCTCAAGATCAGGATGCATGGAGGTTTTATATCGTGCTAAAATGGCACCCTCTCTCTAACTCTAAATACTCCTGCCAAAGATGCCCAGCATTTATTTTGGCTGCTGCTGTATAAGCCCATTGTATAGGATAATAAATGACAACTCCAGGATCTCCTTCCTGACCTGCAGCTGCAGATCTGAGCTCTGAGTTCAACAATCATGTAGGAATGTGCTAGATTATTTTCCCAAAACGTATGACTTTACAAGTGTCTGTGTTGAAGCTCACCTGACACTTTTCTGCTCAACCACTCTAATTTTGTGGGTTGAAGTTCCCTGCCATCAGAATAGTAATTGACCACCCAAGGAAAGTCAGTATCATCCTCAAACTTGGGGATTTCACGGATCAGTCACTTCTCCAGGTCATCCATTAAGATGCTGAACAAAATTAGTCCTAGGAGCAATCCCTGGGCTATCCTTACTGCTTATTCTTCTCCCTGAGAAGCATCCCATGCACCCTATGCTTTGCTTCTTGTCCTTTACACAGCTTTCATTCCGTAAAAGAACCTTTGCTCCAACTCTGAAGCAACTTAGTTCCTTTCGTAACTTCTGGTGAAGAACCTGTCAATGGCTTTTTAGAAGTCCAAATGTATTATGTCTCCTGGATCCCCTCCATCCACATGTTTATTGAGACCCTCACAGAGCCCAGCACAGAAATGATGCAGGATTTCCCTTTACAGAAGCCGCACTGACTCTTTCTCAACAGACTGTTATTCACGTGCTCATCAGTCTTACTCTTCATTATAGACACCACTCTTTTACCACAGATGGAAGTCAGACTCACCAGCCATTTCTTATAGTGAGGGGGTTACACTGGCAATCCACCAGTGCTCTGGCACAGAGACATTAATGACAGGTTATACAGCCGGGCCAGAAGTTTGCAGTTCCACATTTGAATTCCTTCAGGACTTTCAGTCAAATGTCATGCAGTCCTAGTGACTTATTAACACTGAAAGTATCTGTCTGGTCTTACTTCAAACTAAGCTGTCTCCTCACCAATCTACTGCAAATATGGCGCCAGGAGTGGACATCTCCCCACCAAACAAGGTACTCCTCTGGTGGAAGTTGGAGCAAGCAACTATATCCCAAGGCTTCTCTCCCAGACAGACATAAAAGAAAGGAGCTTTAAAGCTTCCTAAATTCCCTGGGAGAAACATCTGAAGTCTGATGTTTTGGCAAAACCCCCTCTCAAGAGCTGAATTCTCTTGTCTCTTTCCCAGAAGCATGTCTGCCGGTGTGGCTGTTGCTGCATCTGCAAGGTGATACTGTTGAGGTGCAGAGGCAAGAAATCAAGACTGGTCTGGAAAAATACAATGCATGGAAACTGGACCCAAGTGACGCTAGGGGGTGATATTAAACTAAGGAAAAGCACATTAATTGTATACATTCATTTTGCTGCTTTGAAATTCAGTTCCACAGAAGTGATCTGTTAACTCTAAGCCCTTATCAGCTGAGGATCTCCCAGGGTCTGAGCTTCAGCTTTCTCTGTCACTGTGGTCCAACGATCCACCTCTGGTATGAGATGAGACTAAGTAAATACCTAGATACATGGATGGCTGAGGACCTGGGGCAAAAGTGAATCAGGAAGAGACATGCAAATATGCAGACAGAATCAAAACAGGCAGAAAAACCTCCGTACCCTGGTGAGACATTATTGGATGGACACATGGGGTGGGGAGTATGGATTTCGCCATCAACCACTCTGCTACCACTCTTCTGCCTCCACAGAAAAAGGAGGCAAGACAGTCTTTGGCTGTGTTCAAGCTGCCCCGGATCCCTGCTAGCCTGAGTTTACCTACATGCTATCCTGCCCTGCAGGAGCTATAGGACCTGTCTACTGCTGTGGTCCCTGGAGATTTTTCAATTTGCATAGTCTATCCAAGGAACTGCCCTCTGACGGATGATCTGCAGGCATGACACAGGTTATAGGATGCCTAGCCGTGCGTCATCCCTAGAGGAGCTCAGATGCAGTTTAAGTCTTCCAGAGAGGAGATTTCATCAGCCTCTGTGACCATGTGAAAACTGAGGCTTCACTCGTGGGAGGTTCAGAGTCCTCCCCATCAGAGAGTCGGAGTGAGCTGCTGGTACTGAGACATTAGCAGGGATTGTTCCAGAGATGAAAGGAACTGATCCTCCAGATAAGCCCTTTCTTCCTCTCCTTTATATCCTGTCATAACTGGTGGCTCCACCAGTTCTCAGCAACCTCATGTACATGGTAAACCATTACCACACCTTGTGGAGAGGCTTTTCTCTTCTAGTCCTCAGTTTCAAATCACAGAACCAGGCAGAAAGGATATGTCCAGGATAAACATGTCCATCCTGTTGTGTCCTGAAACATTCATGTTGTCATCTTGTTTGTGTTATCGTGCAATGGAAGGTTCTTCTGCAATGTTTTTTTCCTTACCAGAAAGCTCAGATATTATCTTTTCAAAGAAGTCTGTAGTTTTGGCTCCTTGAGTTGGACAGCCCAAGTCTGAGGATCAAAGCTGCCAGCAAGTCACAGTGCACACTAGAAGTGAAGACAGCAAACAGTGCTAGCATTTCTCAAATTCATGCTTGCATTTTTCCCAGCTGGTCCCCAAAACTGTGCTAACAGGTAAAGATCTAAACATGAGAGGTGTCATGTGAAGCAGTAACATGTTGTTATTTCTGATATATGGCAGTGCAAACAGAAATCTGTGAAAGGATGCAGGCCAGTAGATGTGGACATACCAAGATGCTAAACTAAAATGTATTAGTCAACCCACGCAAAACAGGGAACAGAAGAAGAGATTTTGGCCTTGAATCACATCTTGTTCTTTTGTATCTCCATCAATCATTAGTAACTCCACCAACTACAACGGAATCGCTTCAATTTGAAGCTTATTTTGGCTGAAATTGCACTTATATTCCAAAGGAGAGAAGTTCAGAATTATTCCAAGAAAATTATGTGCAGACTGAACAGAAACCTAGAAGAATAATAATAAAATAAAAGAAGAACAGTAGAATAGAATAAAATAAAATAAATAATAATAATAAAACAAAAAAACCACAAACAAAAAAACCCACAACCAACCAAAAATAGTAAGAACTTGAATCTACAGTTCACTTTTTAAAGTATTTTATTTCCTGGACACTTCTAAAGATATTTTTTTTAAAAAAAAAAAAGGGGTGGGCGTTTTCCACAGACTTTGTAAAAACAAAAATACCAGTAATTTTTGGAGGAACTCCAAATACCCAAAGTGATTGTGTGTCATTGCCCAACAATCTAGTTTCCTGAGATAAGTGACATTGCTGCTCTTTACCATTGTGCATGTTTAGCTCAGTACCAGCTCACTTCTGCTGAAAAACCTCGCAGCACAGCTGAGCTAGCAAAGATCATGGGCTTGCACTACAGGAAACTGGTCTTCCCATTTGGACACATCTACAGAAGTTCACTTAAGTCGTCGCTATCAGCATCAGTCTTTTGCTCAGATGAAATTCAGAGTGCTTTTCTGCACAGCCACTGATCCAGACTTGTGAACATGGGCAGCAGTCAGTGATAAAACCAGGAGATTAAGTAGATATTTTCCTCCATTAGGAAAGACGCAGATCAAATATTCTTCCATACTGGCCACATAAACACTTTAAAAATTGTCCATCTCTTGGGGTCTTTGCGCTACACCCGCTATTGCTTCAGAGGAGGAAACAGCTCAGGTATTTGTCATGATCTGGCTGGAGCATAATTAAGCGCCTCTGTGTAATGCTGCCCAGTGGTGCTCAGCCACAGCTTGGAAGTCTGAAAGCTCTCCAGCTACGCATTATTTTCTTTTGGTGATCTCATGTTTAAAGCATCATTTCCTCAGTCTTCAGCTCTCCCGCAGGATCAGTAAATTCCACATTCAAAGAAGATTTTAATTCCTTGGTGAGTGACAAGCAGGAGTGGCGATTTGAGTCCTGATCCCTCTCTTCAGTGGTGAATGGAGCATCTTGTCATTAGTACATCAGACAGATAGTTTCAAAATTATCCTGGGAATAGCAAACACCAGTAATCTGAGCCAGCTGGAAAACAACAAGACTTGGGACAGTGCCTTCTCCAACCCATCAGCCTGCAGAGGTTTTTGGTGAGCCCTCCCTGCCTCCCTCCTACTGGTATAGCATGATACAGTGCAGACTTCTTTCTTTTCCTTTCATTTCCAGCTCTTTTCCTTCCTCTTCCAGCTCTTTTCCTTCCTCCAGACTCACCATTCCCAAATTTGCCTGGAGGGAAGAAGGAATTAATATTTAAATCTTGTTCCATTTTATTAATTCCTGTTCTATTTCCTTCTCCTTTGAATTGTTTTCCAGTTCCTTGTCTTTCTGCTGAAACATCCTGACGTGTCCATCGTCAACCCCCTTTGCATGTACCACTTGGCACCAGCCCAGCAGAACAAGTACATTTGGGGAGGCAGTGAGATTAGGGCTCAGCAAGGGAAGGGGGTGGGGGAGATCCCAGAAGAATCCCAGATGCCCATTTTTCCCCAAGTTGTTTTTGCCTTACTGGGGATTAACTTCGACCCTCTCACCAACTCCACTGTCTACTTCCTGTCATTATCCTGGGTCCAGCAGTTCCTGGGAATTTAACTTTGCACTTTGGCATAATATCTACAAATCACCCAGCAACAGCCATGGAGCAACACAAGGCCACCTGTCCCTTACAGTGCCATTGCTTGCAGTCTGATGGAGAAAGGCTTAGTGACAGCGAGGAGATTTTATCTCCTCAAATCTCTAGGGGACCTGGAAATAGAAATGTTCTCTGCCTTACCTCTCCAGCCCTGACCGCTGCCTCTCCTTTGAAGCAGGTCTCCCTTTAGCTCTCTCCACAGAGGGGCTCTACCTCCACTTAGTGCTGCTGGCTTTTTGCTGCTCTCCAACCGAGGTACCTCTGCTAACGTTATCTAGTGTTCAGCCAGAGATGATTTGTGACCCACTGAGTCACGGAGATCGAGGCGAGGCACAGGATACCCATGAGTTTCAGGAAACACCATCGCTGCCAGTGTCTTCTCCCACCCGGACCCCCCACTTCAGCCTATCCTGCCTGACCATCTGCCTCCTACACTTTTCACTTGCCTGTTTGTTTTTTCACCCCTCTGTCCTCACAGATAGACAAGACTTCTTCAACAGATCCTTGGCAAGCAAAAAAAATCTGCATAGGTAAGATGTATATGGACTAGTGAAGGTGGTCTTCAAGGGTCAGCCTCAGGTCTCTTTTTCTCTCGTTCACAGTGTCTCTTTTCCTTCTCTTCAAGGTCCTTGAACCTTCTACTTTCCCCACACCTCTGATTTTCAGCAACCAGCACCACTCTCTGCTCTCTTCAGTGCCTGCCTCCCACACCTTTCCCTTTCACAGCTAGCCGTGTGCTCCCTCTTCATCCCACCTGGTAATTCTTCACTCTTTGCCTGTTGCAGTTTAATCAAAGACTCCTGCTTCCTCCTTCTTCCCTGCCCTACCAGACAGACCTTAAAGCTGTGCCATCTCTTCCTGTTCCGTGGTCTCTGCTGCTCTGCCTGAGTCACTTGCCATAGGGAGCTGCTTGCAGACATTTAGTCTGCAAAAGGAGAGAAAAGTGCAAGAGTAAGGTATTATACAGACAGATGTTTAGGGCTGGGCCTCAGCAATATTTTGCAGATGCAAAAAAGACAGAATTTTATGCACCCTATCTGCATTGCCAACCACTATAGTATAAGCCCAGTCCCACTTGGAAGCCCTTTGGGTGTAAATAATGATTTCAATCTGACATAACCTGCTAAGATTGTGTAAGCAAAGTGCCTTGCTGGCAGGGCTGCGCAGCTTTAGCCTGGCTCAGGCTGCGAGTGGAGAAAGTTCACGGCTGCTTGCAACAGCTTTGACAAAGCCAAACACAACAGCTTTGCTCTCTGCCTTGGCATTACACATCAAAGCAGCATGAGAAGAATGTGGGCTGGAAATGAGCAGCAAGAAATAACAATGCTGCAGGGCATTGTTACTTTCATTTTTCTGGCTTCAAGCAATTTTAATGATGTGATTTTATAGTTACATTAGCAAAGAGGGTTCCATCATTTAATTTATTTAATTTTTCTTCCACTATTTATTATATTCCACTATAAAGAGAGAACATTTCTCTGGTTATCACATCTGAAAATACAGCTGTGATATACATCATGTATGCATCAGGAATACACCTGAGCAAGAGCTGAGCTCTACTTTACCCTGCTCTGCGGAGCCAGAATTTTCCCCCATAGTGGATAACAGACACAAGTCAGCCTGCCCCTCTAATTTTGACCCAGGTTATCTGTGTCTCTCAGAAAGAAAAAATCTGCATGAAGTTGGAGTTAAAGCAGCTAGGTGAGCAAAACAGGGAAACCTTGGATAATGGCAAGCACTCATTCTGTTCAAACCATCTGAGGGGATCCCCTTACCTCGGGCTCCTAACCTCCACTGAGCTGCTACCTGCTGCATGCAGCTACTCGCAGCAACAGTCCCACTGCGGGGAGAGCTGCAGCAGCTCACTGCTCCCTGAAGCAACATCACGGAGTGTTTGCAAGTATACACAGCTACATGCCAGCTACACCTCTCCCCTGCATCTCTTTCCTGTTGCAAACACCAGTGCTTAAAAATTACCTTCAGCTTTTTTGCTCAGAGGAGTCAGAGGAAATGTTTTCTCTCACCTTGTTGTTTTACTGAAGAACATGGGGTTTTTACTTGCCATTAGACACCCATCTGAAGTATCTTGGCAACTTTCTTAATCTTCTAAGGATTCTGGGAAAAAAAGAAAGAACCTTAAAGAAATCGTCAACACTCTGTAAGCTCAGCACCTGGAAGAAAAAATAAAGAACATTTTAATAGTGCAATTGGAATAATTTGCAATCCCCTTAACAAATAACTTTATCATAGTTTTGGTGAAGTTCCTGGCAAACTACCAGCCCAGATGCAAAATTCCTCACCAGCTCTTGACATAGCAGTGGCGGGAAGCAAATGTGTTGCCACAGGTGTCACCATCTGCTCCACGGTCTGAAAGGGGAACTTTGTTTTGGAGTTTTATTAGTCCATTCCACTCCCTGCTTTCTGAAATTCAGCATTCTGTTTTTTGCTGGACTTTGATTTACTTCAGTGCCAGAGATAAAAAACAGGCAAATAAGTAAAATGTGCTGAGGGAGGCTTCTGAAAGCATAAAGAGGAGGCAGGCACCAAACTCCATCACTCTGCCCGTGGGAGCTCTGCAACTAAGCACTCTCTGTGAGCCTACATTTATTTTTTTCTTATCTTAAATAAAAAGAAGCTAGATTGTTTTGTGTCCCTTTGACAAACCCGCTTCCCTGAAAAACGGTCCCCTCACTACGCCTTTCTAGAGGCTAAGCTACCACTCACTGTCTGTGGTGAAACTCATTGAACTGCCATTAGCTAAAGGAACGAAGTCTAGTTTGATTAAAACCTGTGCTAGGTAGGCAACCACAGTCTTAAATAACAAGCTTAGTGTGCCTGTGGATGTGGCCAAAATGAGTTACAACAAGGCCCTCAGGTGGGCTGGAGCTGAGTCTATGGGTGTAGTCACTGCTACCACGTTTTACATCAATTCCCCAATTTCCATAAAGTTCAGCTTCTGGTCAGTCCTCAGCACAGCAATCATGCAGCTCCCTCCCTAGGGCCTCCTCTGAAGAAGGCAAAGTCAAAAAACCCCTCCAAGACCTAGCAGAAGACTTCCTTGGAGCCAGAGGTTGCAGCTGACTCACGCCAGTGCAGCTGAGGAAGGAGAACTGCTCCTCACACTACTACAGACAGCACTGTGCAGAGAGACAGATTTTTAAAGCAAGTGCACAGTCTTTTATAATCTAGCATAAAGCATAGATGCCATCCTGCCTTGCAGGCCAGAAGATATTAGACATTTTATACTGATTAAGTTCACATAATTTTATAGGAATATTGGCACTGCTATGTGTGTGTGTGTAGTAGGGGAGTGCTTTTCTTTGCCCTTGCTGACTATGGCCTGCACACTGAATGCTCATTCTGGTTTGGAGTTTAGGAGTCAAAAAAGCTGAGAAAAATTACTCAGATGAAATACTAACTACCCATTTTAGACACCACTTTAAAAAAAAAAAAAAAGAATAAATGCTAGCTTGACAGAGAGGAATGCAGAAAATGGAGTAGAGTCAAAGAGTCATCAAGCTGATTGATTAAAATTTGTTGCCATAAAGATTAAACTGAAACCCCATGAAAGAGCTCCCACTTAATGTGTAAAAAAAGTAAGCAAATGAAGAATAACTAAAAGTTAAGTCTGTGTAATATTAAACCGATTAAAGATATCAGATGCTTCCAAAATACTTGTGCCAGAGAGCAGAGATCAGGACCTGGAATTCAACTGCCAAGAAGGCAAAGGATGCAGTGGTTCATATTTAAACTATATTTTAGTATTTATTTCAGTATAAAGGACCTCATTCTTCTTGTGAAGAGGAGATAATCAGCGGCGGACTGGATACATGCACTTGTTCTTCAGAACTCTGATCTCCACCACATTCTGTTGTCCTGTCTATCTCCAGTACCTGAGGTTTTGCTCTGGGGGATCTCTTTCACTTCAGTCCACACAGAATCATAGAATCACAGAATCACAGAATGTTCAGGGTTGGAAGGGACCTCT
>Ga0065711_1006689_pt1 | contig 21939 bp, 12 predicted proteins | sample Hoacrofraction12_FD_59098 | JGI IMG/M metagenome (GOLD analysis project Ga0065711, IMG submission 59098) | Hoatzin crop microbial communities from Cojedes, Venezuela - Epithelial fraction 12 v2 (version 2) | ecosystem: Host-associated > Birds > Digestive system > Esophagus > Crop | place... | reverse complement strand
GACCCGCCTGGACAAGATCCTGTGCAGCCTACTGTAGGTGACCCTGCTTCGGCAGGGGGGTTGGACTAGATGACCCACAGAGGTCCCTTCCAACCCCTACTATTCTGTGAGTCTGTGAAACACAAGAGAACTGTAAACTTCAATATCTAAACAAGAAAATATTTTCTATTCTCATGTTCATCCATGCTTACGAGGGTTGGGGAGAGGATAAGGGTTCTGTTAAACTCTTGGCTCTTCTGTTCAATACAGCCTAACACTGGGTGGGAGATACCATGCATTGATGAAAAATCTTCCAGTGGCATTAGACAGAACAAAAATAGGCCCCGCATATTTGTCAGGAGGTGTTTCTAATCATATCTAGATATTAAACAACAGCACTCAAGACAGGTTGGTTTACATTTAACTTATTTGTCTCCTATCAATGTATTTCAGTAAGCATGTCTCTGCTATTCAGAAGTGATAAAAGAAAACTGAAAACTTCAATTCAAAACTGCAAGCAGCAAGATAAGCAGAATAAAATCTCATTTATTGGCAAAAATGGATCAGTCACTCATGGAAGGAAATTGCTCTTTGATGTACCTCTGTTGCACAGTTGGTTAGATGCAGACAACAGCAACTGTCTTTAAAAATAAAATATTGATTACAACTGCTACTGATGACTGGAATCAATAATCTGATCTGGAATGCCAAGCCATATGGTCTTATATCTCCAAGGCAACAATACTTTTTAATACCACTCACGTCATTATATTATATCCTAGGTACTAATTCAGAAATAACAATTTTTCTGAGGCAAATATTTACCTAAAATTTTAGGTATATATCATTTTAATAATAAATAGCCCTTTTCTACCAAGCTATCACAGCCATCACACCTGTATGTGAGCACCAGAACTGGGTAAATTTAAAAAATTCTATAGGAACTAGAATATTTTTCATATTTCATAATAGGCTTTCACGACTTCCAATAGCCTTAACCAAAACTGAACATTCTTAGTCAGCGGAGAATATGTCATTGTTTCAGACCTTAACCCTTTTTTTTTAATTTGTAGGCTGTAGTACAAGAAATAGAACCTGTGCTTCTGGTTGTAACATGTAATATTTATTGATGATTCATTGATCCAGATGTAATGATAAAAAGTCACCTAACTGAGGAGCAAAGCTGGACTCTGTGCAGAACTGGGTATTTGATTTTGCACTATAAAAGATGCCTCAGCCAGAGTGCAGCACATGGAAAATGCTGGAAGCCTGGCTCACAGTCAGATAGACTTTGCCTGGATTTGACGTGTGTCAACCTAATATCTGGCTTTTTGTTTATTCACTTAGTTATGGCCGTCAGCTCCTAATCCTGTTCCTTCTCCACTGATGCAGGTGTAGGCATGAGTCCTCCATCTCTCCATGGCCCTTTTACACTGCATTGGCAACATAAAGGACCTTGATAACGTAAAATCTGTAACTGTGATGTGACAGGGCTTAAACTCATCTTTTGCAACCTTTATTGCGCTGCAGTGATATAAGGTAACCTTCTTGTCAGTGAGAGTTGGTTACTATGCAACTTCTATGCTTGTGGGTAAGACATAAATAATAAGAGCTGAAAAAAGTTTCCCACAGAGACAAGACAATATCCAGAACACAAGGCTAATCATGCCTTTTTTTTTGAAACATATTACAAATACGAACACTATTAGAACAAGAGTCACTGCAGGAACTCAAATCTATGTGGAAATAGAACAGTACAAAAGCAGATGGAGAATCTGGGGCATTGTGCTGGCACTGCCATGCATAATATTTCATTATTTTTTGAGTTTCTATGCAGACCTGTGACCCACTTCTGGTCCCACTGAAATCCATGGTAGATTTAATAGGTGCTCTATTTTTTCATTTTAATAGGCACTGTATTTATAGAAAAATGTGTAACTTAAAACTATGTGAATTCTAGTCTTGTTTCACCTTCTACTCCTCAAGGGATACTTCTTACTGGAGAACTAAATGCTATTCCACAGTAGTAACTGTGAAAGTAAGCATACATTGCTCCTAAAATGCCTGTCATAGCATGTTAGCAGATTGTCCTACATCGGAGAACAGACTTTTTTTCTAGCTGCTAAGACACCATAATGACAGTTCGTCATTAAGACCATGCCTAGTTTTTACAGACCATCCCTCAAAACAAAATCAAATTATTTTACACTTTCTCATTTTTGACTTCCACCTATCAGTATTCATCAAAGTTTAAGGCTATCATCAGAAGAGGCACTGATGAAGCATGAAAGCTTGAAAATGTGGAGGTGCTTCCCATTAGTCAGTCCTCCATCCTCTTCTGCAATATCCTATGTCAAAAGTCAATTCTTTGATACACTCCTTTTTTTAATTTTTTTAAGGTGACCTGAGAAAAAACCTTACCTGCTAACACATCTGCGAAGTATCAAGGTCTTTCCATTCCAAAGATTTCACTCTCTCATACCATGTTACTTGAGGTTCTGTTTCTATGATGGGCCTAACACACCTTTCAGGACTTCAGCACAGCAAAAGTAACATGAAGCAGAAAAAATATGTCTGCTTCATAAAATTAAGCATATATATATATACATAAAACCCATGATGTTTTCAACACAGACGTTTTCAAGATAAATTGTGGTGGTACTTAAGCTTAGATTTCAGTTACTCCTGTTTGCTGCAAATTAATGCCAGGATCCAGCATGAGCCAGACTGGGGCTCAGAAGCAGTGCCCATGACACCTCAGCTATAATGTGCCTCAGGAGGGGCTTAATAACTTGATGTTGAGCCATAAAGGCACACCCGAGAGTGGCAGGCAGTGTGTGGGGATGGCTGTAGAGGCAGCATGGTGAAAATCGGTGTTGTGCTGAGAGCTGCGGTCTCGCCCCCTTCTCCCTGCCCACAGCCATCTGCCCTCACCCCTGTGACCACGCAGCGGGCTGAATCCAGGAAACTGCTCGGCTGAAAGCCAGCAGCAGTGAAGTGGCTGGGTTTTAGTCAGGCTGGTCCACCAGCCCAGTTCTCCACGTGGCTGCACAAAACCCATAATTGCAATGGGAAGCCATGGGGGATGAGTGGCCAAGCACAGAGGCAGGCACAGTGCCATCCCTTCTGGAGCAGCCTGGACTGCAGCCCATTACGCAGCCGGAGAGATGCAGGTGGGTAAAACTGTCCTGCAGGTCACGTGTGCCTGCAAGCCCTATGCCGGACAAGGCTGCCGTAGCAGTACCTTAACTATATGTTAACCTTCTTTTAAGTAAAAGCCTTTAACCTTCCATTTCATGGCCTTTAAACTTACTTGAATGACCCAGCCCACAAGTAATTTACAACCTTGCTTAATTAAGGCAATTTTGTTTAAAACAAATCCAGAGCATGCTGTTCCCTTTTCTTCACCTAGATATTACCATGGATGCTTATCCAGTCCTGGGACCCTGGTAAGCTCTTACAGGATGCACGTAAACGAGCTGTGACAAGCAGATATGAGGTCCCTTTGCCTGCACACCAATCTAATGGGCCTTCAGCCAGCTGCAAACGGAAAACCCTTGTGACCTTGTTAGGGTGACACTGTGCCCGAGCTAATAAGCTGTGTTCAGAGGCAGAGCGATCTGGGCTGGGCTTCACAAACATGCTTTTGAACTGGAGCTGGCTTGTGTCCAGGCAGCTGAACGCACATGCAGAGGGAATTCATGCATGAGTGCAGCCAACCATGTAGACATATCCACAGTATCATCAAGTCTGAAGGCTACAGTTTCTCTCCAGAAGATCTGAATATCTCCAAAGCCTCTGTTCTAGATTTCAACATACACTGCTGCGCTGTATTTCACTTAACGCCTCCTGAGCCAGTGGAAACCTTTCACATTATACAAGCTATCCTGTCATTTTCTGGCATCATTCATTCCTAATAAATCCTAGGATCGCTTTGGGTGTCCCTTGTTGCAAGAACAACCCATTTCCATATGGTTTGAGGAATATTCCTGTAATTACTTTGGTTTTGCAAGGCATAAGAGACACCATTATGAGTCTTCCAGTTTTGTAACTGACATGTCTCACAAAGCTGAAGTCTGGCCATGTTTCTTGTTCAAGAAACCTATGGAGATAGAAGCTTGTCTTTTTAAGACGTCAATAAATCTTGAAGTATTTTGACCACATAACATAGTTAATAAATGTTTTCGCTCACAGTATTTTAATCACAGTTCAGCACAAATAAAGGCTAATCTATTTTCTAACTTCGCCATTATTGGTTTTACCCAGTTCTTACTGGGTACTTCAGCTGGACTGTTGTGATTATTTACCACACCATCACTGACACAAAAGCAAGTATTTTTATTACTTGTGTTGTTTTATGTATACAGTTGGAACTTAGTTGCGCTCTTTCACTGTCTCTCACCGTCTTCTTCTCATTCCTCTAAGACTATTGACAAAGCTGGATGCCCTAATGCTCCATATCTCTGAAAACATGTAAGGCTATGTGAGCAGAAAGCAAAGCAATTGTAGAATCACAGAAAACAGATTGAAAAGCAAGACCATGCTCTGTCTATACATAAGAATAACAGACTATACAAAGAGCAGAGCAGAAAATGACCGCTGCCATTAGATGTTAGAGAATACTTATAGCAGGGGAGAGAAATCTAAAAATCAGCACAGGAGGGGGGAGAGAGAATTAGGCCCACTAGTGTGTGAGTTAGGTAGAAGTCGAACTGCGGTATTTCAAGTGGGGTATAGGCACACCGTGTACATTAGGCAGGTATTCTGACAACTTAGGTGTGTCTGGCAAATACCTGCATGCTAGATGAATGTTGAATTTTCCTTTGAGAAGTGAGCGTGTACAATCAACACAAGTAATATCTCAAAAAGAAATTCAAAGACTTTTCTGACTAAATTTTTAAATAATCCTATGTCTTTACTGAGTAACTTCTATGTAATCTTAAGAGAGGCCAGCTTTAATATATGATGCTAGGACCTATTTAATTTCATACATACTTCATCACAAGCAGTCATTTCTTTTAAAAAGAAATTGCCTTGTATTATTTGTCATTACACATCTTGCAGCCTTCTCAGTATTCATAACAGCTTATTTAAAATTGAGTTAGGAAGTGTGATTCATAAGCTGGACATTGTGAAAGCAAAACTCTATTAAAAGGAACCAGTATTGATGTGTCTTTAAAGAGCTGGAAAAACTCTGTTGGCACAAAAAAATGTATTTATCAGCTGGCACAATGAAATTAAAAACTTTCAAGTTATTTAATTAAGCAACACAACATTAACGGCTGAACGCAGTCTGCCTGTAGTAAAGGAAACAGCTCAGTTACCCAAAATCCAATAGCAAAAAAAGAAAGAATATTTTCCCCCTCTGGGAATTGAAGCAAGTACCAGCTGCCACTCTGTATATATAACAGAGATCTGTCTCAAGGACCAGTATTCAGATTTTCATTGGAATAAGCAAGGCATGTTTTTAAACTGCCTATGTGACTCAGGAATATAAGTGCTTGTAGTGAGAGTTAAACAAGCAACCTGAACTCGATCTGTTAAACTCCCCCTGGGTACCTTCACCCTTACTCACTTCAGTATGCCCATAGGAGATGTTTTCAACAGGAGCAGAGTCAAATCTGAGAACAATGAAGAGCTCACTATATAAATGCAGGAATTCCCACCACCTCCAAGCAGGGCAAGAGCTGGGCCTAAATGTATCCATAAGCCACCTTTATTGTTCTTGCAAGATTTGCACAGTTTTTCTGCATTTGATGGTATGAAATTCATGCTAATGTAACTTCGGTTATACCAGTGCAGCATACTGCATTAGCAAAAACTAGCTTGTGGCCATGGTTTTAACATGCAGTACAGCTAATCTGGTCCCTACGGGAATATGCACCAGCTCTTTTTAGGTTTCAAGCCATATCAATTGGAGACAAAGGGTCTTAACTGCTGGTACCCAAAGTCTTTGCTCAGTCACAGAGCACAGGTCCTGCCATGACATTGGGAAGGTTGTTTAATCTCCTGTGCCTTGAGATCACTCAGCCTGTAAAGCTGAGGTAACAAAACACTCCACCTCCCATCTCTGCCCTGATGGGAAAAACGTTAGAGACTGTGAGCTCCTCAGCTTGTGATACAGGACATGACAGATCACTGCAGCTACACCACTATCCTTAGCTTAGGCCATTATGACTAAATTAAAGCTCTTCTGTGTCTTCAGTATTTCAAGAACCAGGAGTGGGGAACTATTCCTTAATTAGCAAGCTGTTTACAAGATTGTATGCTTTTCAAACTTTTTAACATTTAAACAACAACAAGAAAAACAAACCAAAAAAAGCAGAGTTTGGCTAAGTAGTACAGGTGAGAAACTTTAATTCAACTGAAACACTTTACCAGTTAGAAATGGAAATCTAAATAACACTGAAACATTCCTTTAAAAACTGTCACACATCGCTGTTTCTGTAGTATAAAAATGCATTCAGCTATCCTACTGTGCTGTATGTTAATATGTAGGTCTTTTTTTAAGCTCAAATTAGATTACAATGTTAGTAGGTCATAATGGAGGTGTTGTTCTCCTACCATGTACCTTTCTATGTAATTCTGCTGCTGACAACAATTCAAATCGGGGAATTCAGGTGGAAAGATAATGCTATACCTTTATGTCAAGCCATCTAATGATGTGAGTGTAAAGAAATGATACACTTTAAAACAGCAAGTGCTCAGATAAATATTTCCTTCTTACATCAACACTACAGACAACAAGCTCCAGCATCCTGCTGGTGAGGCAAACTCTGTAAAAACCTACCCAGTTTGGCCTTACAAATCAGATGTGTGAGGCTCACCACTGGAAAACAAAACATCAGAGACTTTTACGCAGAAGTGAATTTGGCTGTGAATGCAGTATTACCACATTGCCCCTGTATAAAGTTTGGGATGCTCATGTTTCAATGACAGAAATCTTACCTTCCTACATGAACTTGCTGGAGCTGCTACCTGGAAAAGGTGGGACTGAGAAGGAAAAGAGATGTTCATATACTGTGCCAGCTCTCTGCCCCATGACCCAGCGCAGTGGGGAATTGCAGTGGAGAACTGCAGTACAGGACTGTATCTCCTAGATAGATCACATAGATCAACCACTTGAAAATAATCATCTATCTCTCACAGAGGTCTCTAGTACAGGGGTAGCTGTCATTTGACCTTGTTATTGCTCTTTAATCCGCAAGTGCAAAAGTCTCATTTCATGGAAAAATCTGCCTTGGAAACACACACAGGACACAGGCAGGAGCATGGGAGGGGTCCAGCTCATTCCCCTGTAGCAGGGCCAGAGGCTGGAGTGGGGCAAGCATGGAAACCAGCCTCACCGGCTGAGCACAGGGGAACGGGAGCGAGCTGCTGGCTGACGTCCCGTGCTCTGCCTTCTGACCTCTGGCTAGCAGAGGGTAGATTTCATCACCCACCTGCACCGTGACTTTTACGTGCAAGGAGCCCAGTCGGCTGGCCCAATGTACATTGGGCTTTTTATTCACAGGACTCGGATCCTTTGACCTCTGTTGTGATGTTTTTCCCTAGTCACATTCGGATCAATTCATAAGGTGAATATGTGCATAATTCTAGGACTGCTTCTGCCTCACAGAACAGCTATAACTAAAGTTTCCACCTCTGCTAAGTGTCCTTGAAAATTTCTTCATACATTAGATAAGCATGCTCTAAGCATCTGGCTTGTTTAAGCAAGAATAAAACTATGTAATTTCAATTTGCAAAGATATGCCCACAGCCTTTCGTTCTTGTCCAAATCGTAAGACAAAGGTAACATCCTTAGCATACTGTTAACTTCCTTCCAGTAAAGTTTAATGCATCTTAAATATCAGGAGGAAAACCATAAATAGCAAACTGAAGAGTCAACAATGTCTTGCTGTTGCAGAAAAAGGCCTGGAGTCTCCATTGTTAGAGGGCTTTAAAAGCATGTTAGACGGACATCTGTCAAGAGCAGCATAGGAATGAGCCTTCCCTAAAGGCAGGAGCTGGATCAGATGACTCTGGAGGGGCCTTTCTAGCCCAGTTTTTCTGTAGGTCTGCCTTACACTACTTCACTCCAGCTGCACTTAGCCAGATGCCAATTTACAAAGGCGAATGCTAAAGTCAGTCTTTGCTCACCCCCAAGCCCCATAAAAGTCTCACTGGAACCCATAAAAAAACATACGTGAAGACTTCATGGTTTTATTTACTACTGTCATCAGTATTAATAATTAATAATAATTAACAATTATGAAAACAGCTATAAAATAATAACAAAGAATAAAAGTTAACTCTGTCATAGTGGTAAGATATTTCTCTGCCCATTTGAATCATTTTACTTTGGGTTTCTAAGGAACAGCTACACTGTACCTTTACAAATATTTCTTTTTTTGAGCTTTTGCTTCACTTGGAATGATCCATCTCCAGATTATACAACACACACAGAGTGTTATATACTTCCCCTACACAACCAGATATATAGTTACTTACCAACATATGTTCTTAACACTGACAAAATGTTTCAGTTCATGGATATTATAAACGCTTGTTGTTAAAGTAATGGACTGAAATATTAGTAAACTCTTCAAGAATAAGAGTGAAACTAATCAGCAAAGTGACCATACAAGTACTTCCCCAGCTGCTAATGCAAAGCTAAATAATACAATACCCTTGGCCAAAACTGAATCCTGGGAAGAAAGTCTGCTGCTTCATTTACATCTGTACTAAAAGCAGCACCACAGCAGCTAGCTATACCCAGGCAGCTGCCAGGTATGCCTTTGGCAGGATGCTGCTCTGAGAATTGCTACCATTCACAGTTACACAGGGGTGGAAAACAAAAACCAGTCACATTTACTGAACCAGAGGCCTGCAGTTAGACACGTGAAACTCATTCACCTTCAGAGTGAGAGGCAAGATGCTTCTACTTAATGTCCAAATATAGAATCTGGACACTAGTGTTAAGCACTGATGTATAAAAATATTGACTTCATCGAAGAATTTGGATTCAAATCGAACTAATGGGTAAAAGCACACGAGAAACTGCATAGGCAATACTCATATTGACATTTTCTTAAAAAGGCTGAAACTCAGATCCAGGCAAAGCTTAGATAGGAGCTCAGTTAGAAAGTATCACGCAAGTTGGCACAGGAGAAATTCACCACTCTACCCTTCACTGCCCACGGTGGGGCTTGATCCCAGAAACAGAGATGCTCCAGTTTCACAAGCCTCAGGGTGTCTGGGAAGATTTGGGTGTTTACACTAAAGCCCACTCCACTTTTAGCCACAAGGCTTTATCCCTCAGATGCACAGCTCCTGGGGACCACTTATCCAGAACCAACTTCTGAGACAGTACCTGCATTCATAAGTGGGAACAAATAAAACAGCGCTAGAGACTTCATGGTGCAGTGAGGCAGCAAGAAGTGGGTAAACAGCCAGGACGGCTTAACGTTGCAATTGCCTTCGTGCTGAACCAGTCCTGTGGCTGTCCCTCAGGCTCATCTGCACAGATATTCTTCCACAGAACTGCCGCAAAGCTTGAATTATTGATATCTGTGGAGCACAGCATGTCAGTAGGTACCAAAGAACTCTCTCCCTGCAAAATAAATAAGAAACAGAGCAGATCCCACAGCCACTGCCTGCTGACAAAGGGCTGAATCTTGCTCCGACCTTAACCCTGGAGATGGGCCTTCCAGTCCCAGCATGCAGCACCAAGGCCGGTCACGTTCCCTCTTTGTGGTTAAACAGTCATGTTACCAGGTTGTACTGGGGCTGCTTATTTGGACACCACCTCCGAGCTAACTTTCAGGTTAAAAGCAAGGAGTCTCACTGCTTACTACTTGTAGAGCAGTGCAACAACCACAAAGAACAAGGGCAAACTATCAAGTACCAGTCTCTTGGTGACGCCCGCGGACAGCATGGACACCAGTGCAGGATGTGCAAGACCCTGGGAACTCACACACATCGAAACATGGATTTCCTGGCTTTTTCCCATTACAGGAATGACAACCTAGAAGAACACCAAAGATAAAACTGGGGTAGTAGTTTTTGGTTATTTGCACTAATAAGGACCTAGAAACGCTGTTATACTTCTTTAAATTCTAACATGAGCCGACAAAGGATACAAGAATTTTCCCATGTGGTTTTTTTGTGTTTTTCCCTGGAACATTATAACATCACAAGGGCTTCTGCCATATCCAAGCCAAACGCAAGCAGGCCATGGCCTTCATTTTTTTCTCCTCTGAATAACCCAAGTAAAGCCTAGATAAACACCATAGCTGCATACACCTGCTGGAATTAGCCAGAAAATGCTGGTGTGAGTAACAGCAACAGTGACATGCACACAAAGAAGAAACAGTATAGGATTACACTGGACCTTTTTTTGCACACTGGTTTCAACCACTGCCTACAGCTGAAATATCAGAACAAGACATATGTTTAACTTTATCTCTTTCTTAACTGAAGGGGGTCTTTTGGAAACTTGCCACCAGCAGCAGTGATGTTTATGTGTAAGATAAGCATTGCACTTCAACACAATAAAGATGATAATGAGAACCTACTCGCAAATGGCCGAGTTAATAGCAGTCAGAGAGAGATGGGACATGCTGGGAAAAACCAGAGCAGAAAACACACTTAACGTCAATGGAAAATGCAATGAGACTGACCCTCATCTCACTGCAGCCACCGGGACTCACGATCCTGGCTGCAAAGATGAATTTCAGTATGATATCCCATTGGAAAAACGTGACTGGCAGCTGCAGAAGGATGTGGGATTTTATGAAGATGATGTAGAGAAATAGACTGACTTTTGTAAGCTCTTGAAATGATTAGCAGCTGAAGCTCATCTACATCACCTAATCTGTCCAGCTCCACTTTGCAGGAATGCCCACAGCCTTGGTAGCCCATCTGCAGTGACGCTGCACTGCCCTCTCGTTCACCGACCAATTACTGTTATTGTAAGACACACTTTCTTAACGACTTGAGATTTTTCCGGTTTCAGCTTCAGGCCATTGCACCTCGTCTTTCCTTCTTCTGAGAATGTGGATAATTCCCTTCTTTCATTTGTACTATTATCTCTGCAATTATTTATAGTCTGTAACTGTAAATCTCCTGAGTCCTCCATTTAATACAGTTCTTTCAGTGTCTTTCTCTGCAGTATGTCTTACTTTTCTATCATCATCTATTACTGACTTTGTAACTTCTCTATATTTAAAACAGTTTTTACATTATGGGGACTCAATTGCATTCACCATCCAAATCATAGCTAAATCACAGCTATAGGAACCAGAGTCTCATTATTTTAATACTATCACCTGGGAAAAGGTGCCTGTGTTTTATGTGACAGCGAAAGATAGATTCAAAGGGCACAGGCAACCTCATTTTCAAATGTCAAATCACACATCCTAAACTTGGAAGTGTAGAAGCAAAGCTCCAAGTATTCTCAGCATGTTTGCAGTTTTCTTCAAACACACACTAAGAAACACAAGAGCAAGCAATCCTTTTTATATTAATAAACAATGAGAGCATCAGTCTGAAAGCAGGATCTCATATTAGAAACTATTAACAAAACCTTTACTCTAGGTGATAGTGATTCCTTTTTACATAAATCAATACAAATTTAAAATTTAAAGAATACAGCATATTTCCCTGAAAAAAAGGCCAAAAGCTCCAACAATAATCATAGAATCACACAGAATCACAGAATGGTAGGGGCTGGAAAGGACCTCTGGAGAGCATCTGTTCCAACCCCCCTGCCGAAGCAGGGTCACCTGCAGCAGGCTGCACAGGACCTTGTCCAGGCAGGTCTTGAATATCTCTGGAGGAGACTCCACAGCCTCCCTGGGCAGCCTGTTCCAGGGCTCCGTCACCCTCAGAGGGAAGAAGTTCTTCCTCATGTACAGACAGAACTTCCTCTGCTTCAGTTTGTGCCCGTTGCCCTGTGTCCTGTCACTGGGAACCGCTGAAAAGAGTCTGGCCCCATCCTCCTGACACCCACCCTTAAGACATTTATATGTATTTATAACATCCCCTCACAGCCTTCTCTTCCTCAGGCTAAACAAGCCCAGCTCCCTCAGCCTTTCCTTGTAGGAGAGATGCTCCAGTCCCCTGATCATGTTTGTAGCCCTCCTCTGGACTCTCTCCAGTAGTTCCTCATCTTTCTTGAACTAGGGAGCCCGGAACTGGACACAAACAATAATGATAAGTATTAGGAAATGTGTGGATAAGAGTTTATGGTACAAAATTGTTGGTGTGTTTAAAAATTTTCCAATATTTTCATTTTTTAAAAAATCTGTCAGTCTATTAACTGCTATTCCAAAGATTCAACCATCCAGTCACTCGCATGATGTATTGCAGGCCATATACTGTCTCTATTTCCATGATATTTATGATGAAATTACTTAAGCACTTATCAATCATTAATTGGTATACCCCCTAGAAATGCCTTCTGACACACGGCAACATTTTTATCTGTATTTTACTAGGCAAACAGGCATAGAAAAACTGAGCTGCACATGAACATTTGAAAAAAGTTCGAGAGTCAAGCCATAAATTGAACCTAGATCTCCTGAGCTGCTGTTCACTATCTTCACAGCAATATTCTTAAGAAAAAACAGACAAGGTAGCTGCAGCTGAAAAGCCTAAGGAATCACTCATTATATCCAAATAAGATCTATCTTCTTTTATCAGGAGATGACATGCTGTACTGGCGCAGAAATGACTAATACTAACTACAGAGATCATGATAAAACGGATCTCAAAGGAATAACAGAGACATGATTTAACAGCAATCATGAGAAAAAAACAGTTTTGAGAGGGTACGTGCCCATTTTTTAAAGCATTCAGGTAAAATGAAATAATGGTTATGATAGCGCAGTCATTTTGCATATTAATAACGTGACAGACTTCAGGAAAAAAAAGAGATCAAAATCAGCCTGGAAATGGAGGGCTCTAACTGGATAGAGTTGGAGTCTGCTATGGGCCACCAGATATGGTGACAGACAGGCACAGCTCTACAGTGTTACAAGGAAGAAAGATATGTCAGGACAGTGTATTACTAGGGAAGACCTGAACTTCCCATACACAGAGAACAAATACTACCAATAGCTGTCAATTCTGGCTACTTCTAGACATGAGTGATGGGTGTATCTTCACCAAGTAGCCAACAAACCCATTCTGCTGGGGTTGAGTTTTAAGTTTTTTTCTCACAGTTTTCCACATCAGATCTGGTAAGACCTCATCCGAACGATCACGGGCTGACTCACTTTAAATCTAATGAAATGGTACACAGAATTAAGTTCTCTATTGTAAAAGATCACATTTTTTAAAAATTCAGAGAACTAGAGAGTTTAAGAGTTTCAAATTCCTTCAAATGCTCATCAAAGGTATTAATAAAGAAAACAGAAAGTGCCTTGCATACATATTGCATATGATACTAAAATTAAAGATTCTCTAAGTATAAATCCATAACTAAATTAATACTTGATTCACTTTTCAACAGAAACAATGACTACACAGTCAAGTGTAGGATAGTTAAAGGATAAAAGGGTACAGAACAGGAATTATCAAAATGAAATAGCAGTGAAACTCCAAAGATCTTGCAGTGGAGTAGACAGTCTCTATCCTAGGACACATACTACAGGAGAACAGAATGAACATTGTTTATATCTAAGGAAGAAAAGGGGAGAAGTTTCTGAAACTCCTCAGCCAGTCAGACCTCTAGTCTGTCTTCAATAATGTACAAAGTTCTAGGACAACTACAGAAGAGAAGACACGATAAACTTCAATGTGCTTGCGAAATGGAAGAAAACACAATGTGGATTTACCAGAATTACATTGTGCCCAGCTAACTTGAGTCCTTCATTCCATAAGTCATCTGAGTTTTTTGACAAACTGTCTAGACCAAGTCCACATGGAACTCAGTAAAGTATCTGACTGAGTCCAGCACTGAAAAGTATTAGTTAAGCAGCAAATGCTGGCAATTTGTGCAAGACTTGCCAGACAGGTAATAGATACCTTAAAGCAAACACGAGGAGCAATGCTGAACAGAAAACATTAGGATAAAGGAGGTTATTAAGAGAGTTCATCTATGATCAGCCATGGGACCAATCTTCTTCAATATCACCACCAATCTTATTTAACATCACCAAGAATCTATCCACAGAAATTAGGAAGGGAATAACAAAATTAAAGACATGCAGTTGGACAGCACACTTAATAGACAACTAACATATTGAACTAAGCAATTGAAATTGCCTAAATGTCTGTGAATGGCCATGCAGAAACGTCCATCTGTCCCCTTTGATCATACAGGTAATCTTGCACCTCAAGTCAAATACTTAGGGTAGGTGGATACTTACAAGAGAGATCAGAACACCATCTGATGTAGCTGTAAAAAGGGCACACAGGGTCTCATTCAAGGTATTTCATAGAATCATAGAATAGTTTGGGTTGGAAAGGACATTTAAAGGTCATCTGATCCAATCCCCTGCAATAAGCAGGGACATCTACCACTAGGTGAGGTTGCTCAGAGCCCCGTCCAACCTGACCCCAAATGTTCCCAGGGATGAGGCATCTACCACCTCTCGGGGCCACCTAGTCCAGTGTTTCACCACTCTCACTGTAGAAAACGTCTTCCTTATATCTAATCTAAACCTACCCTCTTTCAGTTTAAAACCACTACCCCTTGTCCTACTGCAACAGGCGCAGCTAAGAAGTTTGTCTCCACCTTGCTTATAAGCCCCCTTTAAGAACTGCAAGGCTGCAATAAGGTCTCCCCGGAGCCTTCTCTTCTCCAGGATGAGCAACCTCAACTCTTCTCAGCCTTTCCTCGCAGGAGAGGTGCTCCAACCCTTGTATCATTTTTGTGGCCCTCCTCTGGACTGCTCCAACAGGTCCATATCTTTCCTGTGCTGAGGGCTCCAGAGCTGGACGCAGCACTCCTGGTGGGGTCTCATGAGAGCAGAGTAGAGGGGCAGAATCCCCTCCCTTGACCGGCTGGCCATGCTGCTTTCGATTGCAGCCCAGGATACGGTTGGCTTTCTGGGCTGTGAGTGTACACTGTCAGCTCATGTCCAGCTTTTCATCCATCAGTACCCACAAGTTCTTCTCCGCAGGGCTGCTGTCAATCCTTTCACCCCACAGCTTGTACTGATACTGGGATTTGTCCCGACCCCAGTGCAGGACCCTGCCCTTGGCCTTGTTGAACCTGCTGAGGTTCACATGGGCCCACATCCTGAGCTTGTCCATTTCTAGCAAGGAAAGTACTAATGTCAGCTTAACATCAGCATAGGAGGCTGAGATAAGACCTCCTGTGGAGCTCTTTCCACCCTGGAGAACCACTTACCTTTCTGTTCAGTCAAGCCCAGAAAAGGTGGATTCATGCTGGAAGAGGTGCTGATGATCCCAAGCACAATGTTTACAGGGATGGTCTATCACCAGCGAAGTGCCCAAAAGAGTTTGGCTAGTTTAGCTTGGAAAAAAGGGGTTTAAGAGAAGACAGGGAAGAATGTCAGGCACAGTCACTGAAAGTGAATGTCAGTGTCAGAAGAAATAGAAACAAAATCAGCAGAAATAAATTATGTGTGCAAGTTAGAAGATAACTAGGTATCCCAGGAACAAGACACCAGGGTACTCTTGATAAGGTTTGCAGCAGATGTCTTTGCAAAAAAAATATAGAAAAAAAAAAAAAAATCAAGAAAACCTCCACAAACAAATCACCCTTTAAAGGGTTGCAAAATGATGCATAATCAACTTATGGTTTACTTACAACATAGCTTTCCACAGCACGAGACTAGACTAGACTTAGCCTTCCCTTCCAGTCTTCCGCTCATTACTATAAGAAGATATTTTTCTTTTTGAAAACAGTTGTAACAAGCAAATAACTGACCTTGCAAGAATAAAACATATTTATATCTATCCTTTCCAGGTATGTCCTAAGGTAGCCCAGGCCTAATCAGCAATCAGCAGAATGAATGTTAGTCTATGTATTGCTATAGACAGACACATTTATATTATATTCTTGAAATAGATACAGAAACTGTATTTCATGGCATCATTTCATTTCACAGAAACAATTTCCTTGTAAGCAAAATCTAACAAAATTTCAGCATGCAGAACAATATTATCTTGCATATAAATGCAAAGACATCAGTACTGATCAATTTCAATGTGATTTAAAATACAGAGGAAGTGCTGTTATACTGCACTTCCTCAGTTTGTAAATCTACTACTTCTTGCAAAACACCACCTGCACCAGAGCAGAGCTTGACCATTTGCCTGTCAAATATTCCACCTCCTCCCAAGCTTCAGTATCCAGAAAAAGACTGTGGAACTCAAACATATGGGAAAGAGGAAGGGCTAGTTAATGAAAATGGCAAGAGTTTACAACACCCTTAGGGATGAAAAATGAGATTTGCATTGAAAACATGAGTAGGCCATGCAGAGTGTGACAACAGAGCGTTTTTGCAGCAACCATGGGACACGGAAAACACAACCCACTGTTACTTCGAATAACCGATGCGCCCAGGGCAGCTCTCTCACCATGTCCTTAGTCTTTTTTTGGCCACCAAGTGCCACAGCCTCTCTGCTCAGAACAGGGAGAACTCCCCCAGCACGATTCTCTACTGCTTACCCTTCTACAGAGCTACGCTTTTCTGCCACGCTTGTTACCTTTCTTGCAAATCAAGAACATATTCAGAAATTTCTGTACTCGGGCTCATACAGTGTATTCTGTTTCCATTATTATCCTCCAAATCTGAATATTCCCATGATGTTTCAGATCATCTGCTCAGATTTTCTTATTTACACGCATCTGCACTGACACCCTCATCCTTTCAATATGTGATTAAAACCTCCACTAGGATGCAAGAGTATAATGGCCTACTCCAAGCTTTCCAGTAACATTTCGTTTTGTTCCACATCCTATTTCCTGTGCTCTACAGGCACAGCACAACATCACAATCCGAAGTTTTAACCTGTTCAATTAACCATATTCCTTATTTTTAACACACACCACCATTTTTCATCCTTTGCCAAGAAGAACACAAATATTAATATCCTCCTCCACTTAATATAGAGAGTTTTTGGAACACAAATGTCAGATTTCCCAATATGCATGTGTACTTCCACGAAGGTGAATATGTACTCTGCTAATAATGACTGTAAATTAAAAAAAAAGCAAACAAACTTCAAACTGCTCTTTTTACACTGGAAAACTTTACAAACCTGTACTTCTGGAGGAATTTTAATAAATGTTTGTATTAACAGATGTAAGTCTCACAGGAACAACTCACCAGAATATACTCTCTAGTCTATGTATACTGAAAATACATCTTGCACTATCAGCAAGATCAATTTATATTTGGTTGATTACTAAGCATATAGAATTGATGTCACATGGGTATGATATTCTAAAGAGTATCTCATTTCTAAAGATAAACATAAAAGAGTGGAAGTAGCCACACAGTTGCAGAATGGGCAAGGCTGTATTTTGAAGCCACAATCTGTCCATTCTGTCCTACATCTGACAGAAACGGAAGCTGCTTTTCCACAACTAAAGTTTTATCATGTATTACTGAAAAAAACAGCATAGTGGAAGTTTTGGTTCCAATGCATCACTTACAACTCTCTCATTTCCAAGTTTATGCACTGCATGCACAGCACAATACCCACCAATCAAACACGGATTTGGGTTTTGAAAACAAATTAAATACTTCCAGTTTCTATCCTAACATGACTTTAACTACTGCGGTGTCTTCCAATACTATAACACTGAATAAAATGCATTAGTGCTCATATCACACATGCTAGATCCTCACAAACAGGGGAAATAATTAGTAAGTAACTATACAAAGAAAATTGCCTAATTTGTAGCATAGAAGAGGAAATTCTGTCCTCAGAGAAAGCAGTGGCAATCTTCAATTGATGTTGGCAGGTCAAGAATTGTGTCCAATGTCTTTTCCATTGTGAAGGATACATATGAAACAGACAAGTATTTTCTAACCTCCTTCAGAGATGAACTATGCTTGTTTCTTGTTCCACTAATGATAAAAAAAATCGTAAAAATTTGTATTAAAATTACCAGCGAGACACCAGTTTTCTCTGCCTCATTTTTATGACTCAGATGATGATGATGGGAAAGGTAAGCGGGACATTTTTTTTTGAGTCTTAATTTGCTATTTGCTAAGTATCCCAAGAACAACACAGGAAAGCTGCTTTATTAGTGCAAAGTTGGTTGGCTGGTTGGTTGTTCTCCTTTTTTTCCCTAAAGCTGCAGACAAAACGCTGAACATGCATGCGAGCAGCACTTTTAACAACAGTATAAACCTTCACAGTTTGCAGAGAAGCCTTGCAAAAAAAAAAGGCCAATTTGTCCCTTAGATACAGCCACACAATCACATGGATCAGGATTCATGCATATACCTATTTGAAATTATTCCCAAAGGATATATTCTGTTTCTCTCATGCTCTGCACAACTCATATGAAGTCAGGAACACAGATCACGGCTCTGCACTTCCAAAATACAGCCATGAACACACCTTCTGTGACTACTCCCAGTTCAAGCATGCAATAATCTTATGAGCAGTTAATGTCTTTGATGACAGCACACAATGAAGAAAATATTTTCGCAAATGATCCTAAGGCAGGATGCTATCCCATGATATGCAGCTGCTGCTTTTTCTACCCATGAGGTTTTCCTTTTCTTGATTAGATTAGGTTGCATACAGTAGACATGTCCTCACTTCATGTCCTTAACCAGAGGAGCTGGAGGCAGAAGGCCCATCGATTTAAGACCTGAAGGTGAATGAGTAATCCCAGTGCTCCAGGAACTCCTTTAGAAATGCAGGCCATAGGGTTGTTACGGCAAAAAGAGAAAGGAACACAAAACACACTGATTTCATATTACCTGTACTCCAGAAGGTCTTTTCTGTTCTTTATTTTCTCTTCTAAGTTGACTTTACACTCTACAACCAACAGGGTAAATTCATTATCCCAAAGGATCCAAACCTATTATAAGTCCAAATGCGTTATCAGGTGAATTGATTTTGGAAAGATGTTTGCCCAAATATCCCCCACAATTCCCGAAAGGAAAGCTAATACGATGCCATTTCACGTTACTTGGGTCATTTTGTAAGGCAAAGGCAATGCCTAACTGGTTCACTTAGCTTCTTGGCAATCTTATCCACCTTTTTTCACGGGAACATCACTAGACGTTCAAGAATATTCACCAGTTATGGGTCAGAAAATATGATGGAGACTTGCACACTTCTCTAAAAACAATTAGCAGTAATGAAACCATTATGCATAATATTTAATACCATATACCACTTGACATTTCACAGCCCTTTGTGTACACACAAACAGGCTGTTCTGTAGAATATCCCCACAGAGATGGCATGTCCTATTATCACAAACGAGACATACGCAACAAACCTTTATATCCAGTGAAACTGCACTGAATTTGAGGGTCTGCTCAGTGCAATAGCAGAAGTCACTGTTGTAAGCATGGTGTAGGAATGCTCTTCTCTGGTGTCTCAGCTGGTCTGGTTAGTTAGAAACTACTCCTGCATAATCCCCAAGAGGTTTTGGAAACATTAGCCCTGTACTTTGCACATCATACATATTTATAGTACATATTTAATAACATTACTACAAATATATATTAATGCAAATAATAACCGAAGATGGATCTAGACCAGTTCTGAGAGCAGCAGAGGAGTGGAGCACCCCTTGAGATGTTCGTGACTACGGGAACTTGCTTAATCAGGTGGCAATGCCAGCTTTTCCTTCACACCCCATCTCTGCATTCCCTGAGGTTGCACACTTTCTCATCCACTTTCTGTCTGCAGCTTCCTGACATCCCAACAGCTGAAGTTCAACTCAAACAGACATGGCAAAAGCCAAAGGAGACTGAGGATCATACACGGAAGCAAAGCAAATGTTAATGCCTTTCCCAGACTGATGACCAAAGGACTTAAGAGTTAGAAAAGCCATCTCACATTCCCTACAAAATTCAGCACTCTTCCTAAACCTTAGACCCTCCTTGGTGCTTTGCTCCTATGTCATCGCTAGCATAGTGGGACTGCTGTTCTCCTGAGTGTGCATATTTCCAACAAAAACTCACAATTCTATTCCAGTTCCCCTGTATGGATCAATTCTGGCTGGTCACCTTGTGTGTATGAACCAAGTGACACAATTCATTGCACACACTGCAGATCCTCCCCAGACACCTTCCCATTCCCACACCAAGCAACCCTTTGCAAGACTACAGCTGCTGCAAAGACACGAAACCTCAGTGCAGGCAGCTCCTGGCTCCCATGGACCTCACAGATCTCCTCGTAGGGGCTGGCCAGCTACTTGCCCTTTTCTTAAATAGAGTTCTTGTAAGGATGGTGCTAAGAAAGTAGAAGACCTTTTCTGCCCTAGATTCTTTTCTGGAGATTCCACCAGAGCCTGCAGATGATCATACTCATGCACTTATTTACTCCTGCATTTTAACTTTGTTGAAACACCAAAAATTATTTTACAGCAAGTTCTGCTTTGGAGTCCAAACCCTCAGGTGTGCAAAGAGCTAGGTACGTACAAGGCAGAAAGCTCCTTCTCCATCACAAAGCCAGGTACGGGTGCTCATGAACCAGCGATAACGCAGGGGACAAAGACTGCTTTTCCTCCCTCCAGTAAATCTGTATCTTCCATAGACTAACAAGGAAGACTAGCATATAATAAGTTGTGTCCAGCCCTGTATTTCTGCATGACTGGAGTCTTCTTGGATATTGCTGCAGTCAGCATAGGATTTATAAAATATTTCTGTAATGATAACAGGACATTTGTGAAAACGCTGTTCAGCCCAAAGCACAGCAGACCGTGCAACAGCGAGCACCCGACTGAAGGCAGTATGTCATGCTGAGGGTCTGCAGGGAGAATGATGTTTTCAGTGTACCACTTACACTAAGCCGTTTTCCTGAGGACCCCAGCCAATGCCCTTGCACACAAAAGATTTTTTTCTTTCTTGAAGCAGCATATGTTTGCAAGAACAATGCTGTAGCATCTAACGCCACATACCAGGCAGGCTGGGAAAGCAGAGTCTTCCTCCCGTTGCCCCTGAGGTAGAGGGGCTGTAGGGAGGCAAATACTAGGAACTGCCCTCCTCACACTTACACACATACCAGAAATATCATTCCCAGATGTATTTCAGCTACACAAAAATCAACTCTTAGGCTTCTTCAACAAGTCTCTGGTACATCAGCTGCTTGCCCATTCAGATGACCTGGACACTCGTTCGTTACACAAACTGCAAGAGATAATCCGCTCCGAGGTTATTCATGCAGGAGTATGATGCATCTTTGGTGGCGTCATGATGCGACTGGATGCGATTTAGAAAGGACTTCACCCTGAAAACAACATATAAAGAAACATGGCATTTAGGAAATACAGAGTCTCAAAGATACTTGCTTCATTGGAGGAATCATCCGCATTACGGAAAAAGGCTTAAAATACCAGGCTAATAACTCAAGACTTCATTCCTAAGGAAAGAAACTGCAATCGGCTTTCTCATCATTCTTGGATGGAGCAGCTTGCTAAGGTTTATGTCTCCACTACAATATTAACAGCACAGCACACGACGCTACCATAAAACACCAAGTCTATGAAAACGAACGAAAAACAGCAGAGGATCGCTAAACCTCAACTACAAATTGTCAGAGCGCCGCGAGCAACACCAAATTTGCATTTCGCCAACGCTTCTGTTGTTTTCTTTATTTCACCAAGACATCACCGGACGTTCATGGAATAAAGCTGCCGGTTCTCCCCCTTAAAATTGAAAGGCTAAGCTTGCAGTGACACGACTTTTGGCGTACCGTTTTGTGCAATTAGTAATTAACCACGACCCCCGACCTGAGAACGCAGCAGTGATTCTCCTCCTCAAGAGCTGCGCCTGGTCGTGGTCGGTTCTGCCACGGGGGGGG
>Ga0065711_1006407_pt1 | contig 21940 bp, 14 predicted proteins | sample Hoacrofraction12_FD_59098 | JGI IMG/M metagenome (GOLD analysis project Ga0065711, IMG submission 59098) | Hoatzin crop microbial communities from Cojedes, Venezuela - Epithelial fraction 12 v2 (version 2) | ecosystem: Host-associated > Birds > Digestive system > Esophagus > Crop | place... | reverse complement strand
TACTTCTGTAGCAGTGTTCCGTGTTCGCTACTTTCAAGGTCTATCTCCATTACCAAGCCTGGGTTGCTCAACAGCACCAAACTATGTCCCCTCTCGTCCAGCCAGGACTCCACATTTAGTGAAATAAAACTTCCTCAATTTTCTTTCCTGTACATAGCAAAAAACTGTATAGAAGAACATAGGAGCATTTGAATCTAACAGAAAGGTGTATTTTTAATTTGGAGAGCTGATCACTAAATTTTCATAGAATCTGATCAACTTACTTTGATAAGGGCTGCACCTTGCTTGGCTAAGAAAGTGAGTCAAAGTATAATTTTTTTTTCCCCAACTGATTTTAATTTGTACCACCTCTATTACTTTTGAGCATATTTTTACAGTCTGAAGTTAGAAGTTTCCATTTATATATCGTGACTGATGAGTGTATCATATTTGATGATGCTCTGCAGAAATATTGTTTGATTTGGATGACTCTCTCAAGAAGAAACAGAAGTAATGGTACTATTTACCTGCACTGGCAGCCATAAAATCCTGAAAAAAATGATTCTGAAAAAATGATTCTGAAAAGAATGTTTAATAGACAATCATAATGCATGAGAATAAACATTCCTTTGTAACAAGAAAAGAATGGGCTCTTTTCAGCAGCCCAGAATTTGAGGTTAGGTTTTGGATATACGTTACTCACTCTCAATCTTGTTCTATCTAAACTTAAAATTTAGATTGCAAAGAGCTTAATTACACTTTTTTTCTTTTCATTTGCATGTTTTACATAGATCTCTTGATAGGCCTGCACAAGGGCAACATCTAGATTATTTTCAAATTAGATAAAATGCTGCAACGTGACAGAAGAGTTCAATATTCATAAAAAATATAACTACCATTCATTTAAAGAAGGCTGTGCAACCTATCCGGATAAGATCTTGGAGCCTGGAATAGGCATTTCCTTGCACACAGCACTGTCCACCCTCTTCTCTAGCAGTGACCTCCCAAAGAAATTCCTTCACGAAGAAGACATTTCTGTGGGGAAAAGGAGGAATGTGAACTGGTATATCCTGATAGTTGCTGCTACTGAATTATTAACTGGATATCTAATCCGCTGTTCCAGCAGTTCCAGATCTTGTTCTCCTTCCGAGCAGCTTTGGCTTTAAGTGTAATAACTGTTAAGTGTGGCAAGAAGACTGAAAAAAGAAGGGAGCTGGAGTTTATCCTTAACAAAAAATCTTGCTGCAAACCTCTCTTTGCTTTATTATGGCTGTACTCAGCTTATTATTAATATTTTTTTCTTCTGGTGAGGGGAAACAGATTTTTGTATATCTAATTAGGAAGCTGATCCTCTACTGGCTATGGATTGATGTCAAAAGCTATTAACTTCAAGTATTCGTAGCTTTAAATACACTGAGGCAGAATATTTATGAGAAAAAAAGAACACCTATATGGATTTACTGCTGTGTGCAGAGGAGTGACTGGTGCTAGGTTGCACGATTGGAATTTCTTTGGACATACGCAGCATTTAATGGTGAAACTGAAGGAGTATCCATTGCTGGGTGGGTTCCTAAGCACAGTTTTACCTGTACACCAGTTTTGGCTGGGAGCTTGAATTGGTTTTAGTCCTACGCATTATTGGCTCAGATTTGCCACATCCTTGGCTTGCCAAGGTGCTGGTGTTCAGCTCTGGATGGGTCACTGCAAAGAAGCTCAGCTCAGCTGGCAGAAGTGTTTGCAGTGGTATGGAAGGGGAAGGAGTTTGCTGAACAGATTATGGGAGATCTGGGGCAGTATATACAGTACGGACAGAGAGCCCAGGCATCTAGCATGACAAGGGACTTCAGAGGGGTTATTTTTAATGTTTTTCTTTGCACCTCTGGTCAATATATTGAAAATCTTCACTTAGAAGAAGCGGATGCAGAGGCAGCACTGCCTAATTGGTCTCAAAAGTTTCTATGACACACTTTTTTTCCTAGTCAGACCGAGCCATCTGCCCCAGACTGTATGGCCCCTCCAGAGCAGGGTGGTCTTCAGGCCTGCAGTGCTTGGTTCCGTTTACTTGTACTTTGCTTTGCTTTCTGTGCAGAGCTGATTGGTTTTGCTAATGCTCCTTTGACATTAACATATTAACCCTGCTTCAGAAATCCTCTCTTTATTTTGTAACTATTCTGGACAGAGTGCTTGCTGCCACCTCTGTGGGGTAAACCTTTTAGGCTATTCTCCAGAGTGGATGGACGATAGGAGTGTGAGTGTTGAGGTATCTAAGCTGGTTTTAACTGAGCTAATTTCTGTGCAGGGGTTAATCCAGTTTAGAGCTTTGTGCAGGTTAATGTTGTCGTCACCCAAATTAGCTTGCAGAGTTCTGTGCTCTGGAGCCAAACTGTTCTTGGTACTTGTACTAGTTTTTTTTAAAGCTGCTTTGTATATTTTCAGACTGCAAGTAGGTTAGATGTACATTTGTGATCCTCCACTGTCCCCTTTATGTGTTCAAATCCTGACTGAGGAGCCTGAAAATATTCCTGCCTAACTTCTAACAATCAGAAGCATCTCATTTTTTCCCATATAAAGCATGTCCCTGAGCCTGTCAGTCTATGGATTCCTCCCTTGTCCCTACGTGTGTAATAGTTCGTTACTCACTGCAGTGCTCTGGGTTAGGGAACAAATCCTTTCTTTTTTTTTTCCTTTTTCTGCATTAATGAAGACTTTGGAAGGTATCCTGTTGTCTTGGTTATTCTTGGAGCTTTTGGGGAGTGGGGAGGCAAAAAGAAAGTGATGTGAGTATTTCTCTCAGACCCTTATACATTCTCCCCATAGACAATTCCAGTTCAGTTCATTTTGCGGATTTCCACATTTCCCTTGCAAAGCATCAGTTGTTGGGTCTCCAGCTCCCTAGCTTGAATACAGTCGGTGCAAAGGATTCAGAGTGCTCGTGTTCAGACTATCCAGCGCTTTATTGTGTTCACCTACGGTGTTCCAATAGGTCCTGATTTTCTGAACAATTATCTGAATTATAGAAATTTTTTTTTACAAATGTACTGTAATCTGTGGTTTATTCAGCAGTTATTTTGTCTGTTTATTTGCTGTTAATTCCTTGAGAACAAATGCTGTTATTTCTTCTCCTTGGCAAAATAGCTGATTCCTCTGTAGAGCAAGGAATTAAATCAAAAGACCATTCAAAGTGGCTGTGTGGGAATATTCGGCATGTGTGGATGTATTTTTGATAAGTATTCACAAGACTCAATCATGTTAACATGCTTGCAAATGAAAATATATGTCTGATTATAGAAGAATTGCAGTCCAGCCAGAGTGTACACGTTTTTGCCGGGTAACCACCACGGGACTGCTGTGGTATTGTCAGGGACCATGCCGGTGGGGGGTTGAGGTGCTGAATGTGCTGGCTACCTGCAGAGCCAATTGTGTCACTCTGTGATTTCGTTGTACTCTGTAATTCTCTACTTCTGTACTCCGATTCCTTCATATCTCTGATATCCGTTTGGCTCAAAGTAGTAAGAGAAATCTTTCGTTTGGATGCAGGCAACACTGAGCAAACTATGTTCCTAATTGTAGTTAGAAAGAAGAAAATGCATATGAAATTAGTGGTGAGTCACGCTACAGTTCAGATCAAGGCTTGTTTAGGTTAAGTGGAATATTTTTGTTGTCTGCTACATAGGTTGGGATTGGATGCTCAGGGAGGGTTTTATGAATGCCATCTACAACTTAATGTTTTAAAGCATTTTTGCCGTCTGATACAAGTTTGTAAACTCTGTCAATGTGGGAAGGAGAATATTCCAACGAACACAGCTATGCTGATATTTTTTCTTATTAGATTTGTAGATGAATGTAAGACACTATTATAATTGTCTGGCCTGATGTTATCGAGATGACAAAATTTTTCTCAGTAATATTTTTAGGAAGCCTATTACTTCTCTTTGAGCAGTGGTGTACAGCACAGCATGTATCATACATGTATATACACAAATGAATGAGAATTTGCATGTGGTCAAATCGAAGATGTGAAATTCCAGAGGGACTAAAATTGCTAAAGGGTAACCCTAGCTAGAAAAGATTGAAAGAATTAAAAACAGACTATTGCAGATACATTGATAATATTTCTACTCCAGAAACAGAGTAGGGATGTCTTCATCTGCATTGTTGCTTAAACCCCCTCCTTTTTGCTTTGATTCTCTCATGCTGTGCTTACAGCTCCTATTTGATGAGGAATTAAACATTCGCATTTGCTTCCCGAGTCTTTTCTTAAGCTTGTATCAGACAAAACGAAAGAAAAACAAAGACTGTCTGGATATTCTGAAGTAATTTAGTTTTATAAATCCTTTCAGGAGATCCTGTGTTTGCTAAGCGAACTACATGGGGTTAATTTACTAAAGTGTTCCGAAGGGCTTAGCCAAATGAGAAGAGAAACATTACCTAGAGTTGCTGTTCTTTGCCAGGAACAAAAGTAAAACAAATCAGTGGCAGGATGAGTGGATCCGGTTAAATAATAATGTCTCTCCAGCAGGAAGTCTGTCTGTCAACTGAAAGGTGAGACAGCAGCATAATGACAATGCCCTGTGCATCAACTCTGAGGGCAGAAAAAAAAACGCATCCCACAACACAACCCATCCCCAAAATCCCCTCAATGAAAATATGAGATGACAGAATTCGCACCAGCGCTTTTTTAGCCTGAAAGCTGAAGTGTCTGGAAACACATTTCTCCTCTAGGTTATTCACATGCAGATGCCTTCTTGCGGTGGAATGCCCCAGGGTAACTGGGAGCAGAATTTGGCCCTGTCTGTTTGCTCAGTGAGGCTAAGTGCTGCTTTCTCAGTGAAATACCTGCCTTAAAGCTGTACCGCTGCGACACGGAAGAGTAGCTTTGGCATTTCTGTTTTTTCGGTGCAGGAGGTGAACCCTGCGAAAGCTGCAGACTTTTGCGTGGAAGCGAAGCGTGCAAGGGTGAGTGTCACACACGAGTTTTGGCCCGAGAACTGGGGCATGGGGGTGCATTTGTGACAGCGAAGATAGAAATAAGGCTTGACAGAATTAATACCAATTTATTGAAACATCCGCAACAGCTTGTCGGTCTTTGGTGCTCTGTTTGTGTTTCAGTTTCAGAGGAGTGCAATGCTTCTAGGGGATGTGACAGTTTCCTGGAATTGGGCAACAGCTGTAATTGTTCATTGTCTCTGAGAGAAAATCTAGTTATTTAATGTACTGAAATATGCATTTAACGGCTGACAGAAGTTTGAAAACTTTGGTCTCCATTGCTAGGACTTTCAGCATATCATTTTTCAAAATTGGTATACTCATTTTTTTTTATATATATGAAGTCACATCACATTGCTGTCAAGAAATCCCGAATTGCCTTTTGTGTGCTTAAAACATCTGCAGGAAACAAAGGTGTTGGGTTGTTTTGCAATAATCAGTTCACTTCTCTTTCCATTTGGTAAATGCTGTGAAAGATTTACCTGCTGTAATGTAGTTTATTTTGTCTGGAAATGCCTTTGTTTCTGTCTATGGCTGCTAAGCAACAGGCCAGATATTTACTGTCAAACAAATAAAACAAAAGCCTCATCTACCACTTGGAGGCCCAGCATCATTGTTACTGAACCCCTCAACGGGGTTATCATATTTGAGAGTCAGCTCTAAACTTAGTTTTCCACCACAGAGTAATTTAACTGTAGGAATCCTTTCAATCCACACGTTATCTAACGAGATTATAGCTATACGAGAATATTCTGATGTCTCATATATTATTTACTTTAAATGATTTTTTTTCCCCATTGGAGGGGAAAAGCAAAACCTACCTCAGGAGACAGTCTAATTTTCAAAAGTAGAGTTACCTTCTCTCTTCTTACCCTGGAACAATGAGTGATTTCACTAACAAGTTCATGCTGCGATGAGAGCTGAGCCCTTTCCTTCTACTACCTCCCTTGCTCTGCCCAAAAGAGTAAACAAAATATATTTCTTGGGACCAATCTGAAAAAAAAAATAAAAAAGAAAAAGAACGGAAACCCCAAGTCCCAGAAGGAGCAGTCAGGCAGAAATGCTACTGTCGAAGGGAAATTACCACTGGGGCAAGTAGGTCATCAATAGTAATCAAGCTGGTGGCTCTAAAATGCAGCAGTTTCCCTCATCACTTCTGTTGTGTTCATCTGCAGTGGGTCAGAGGCCAAGGCAGATTGATTGCAATTGAGGTAAGCTTTTCAGAAAGGTCCAGGTGACATGACAAATCTGCAGTTTTTAATAGCTGGAACTTGTCACCTTGTGCAAGGCTGTGGTGGCTCACTGCAGCCTTCGTCACAACGAGCACCAGCAAGTGGATTACTACTTCCCCTTGCAGTGTGGCTGTGTTGGTGTTCTAGTCCATTTGGGAACCGCGGGTGACATCTGCCAGGTATCCGGATACATGCTGTTGTCTGGGGGCTAAGGAAGGGGAGGCCATGAATCCCTCTGAAAAGCACTGAGAGGTTTATTGGGGAGTAGTTTCAATACTGTTGCTAAAATCTGTTGCCAAAAGTAGGCACCTAGTATCTATAGCTCCCACACACTGTGCACCTCACTGTACAATAGGGAGATACAAATATTTACATGTAAGCTAGATAAATAAATTTTGGTCTTTTCACCAGGTGTGCACTGGGAGTAAGCGCTCCTGGCATTGTGAAAAAAATATTCCAGGAAGCCACGGCACCAAAGTACCAAAGTATTTCAGAATTGCCTTGTGCTGTTGGAGGTTTCAGCATCTGTGGAGGAAATACCACCTGAAAGTGGTATTCAGGTAAGACCTGAAAAATAAAATCCACTAAGCTGACTTCATGGATTTTGAAGCAGTCAGTACCCATACAAAGTCCTGCTGTGTATGGGTTGGAATATTAATTTTACTGGCTAATCCATCTGGCCATCTGCTCATCTGAAATTCAAACAGGGCTGTGTATTGCAAGTTAATACTCTATAACAACCAATAGCTACAAATGATCAGCAGAATATGTCATTCTGTCTTGCTCCTCCATCAGTGAATGAGTATGACACGTCATTTAATACTTCAGCTACTGATTATTCCTGATGGAGGGAAAGGTGAGAAAGCAAATGATTGAGCTGGTAGTGATGCTTGGCATGCATCTTGTGGATCCACTTTTTTGTTGCTCTCTCCTATGGTCCAATTATTGTGCCTTGTGCCAAAGGCTAAAGGAAAGACTGTGTTTAGATGTTCAGATTGGAAGTAGCGTGACAAATAATTTCCTCTGAGAATTACTTTCCTGTGGAAAGAATTGGTCTTGACTGGATAGTCAAGACCAATATTTCAAGCTCTTGACTAGTCTGTGGAAACCATGAATATATGCAGTTTTTTTCAAACCTGGTAAAAATTTGATTTGACATGGTTCCAACAACCAAACTGAGGATTTCTATGCAGAACTGAGAAATACATATCGAGCTTTTAAATTTGTACCTGGCTTTGTTAAACATTCAATAAATAGCTAATACCTTCTGAATCAACATCTTGAAATCGTTAATATTTGCCTAATACTTTAAAAATTTTAACTCAGGTGAGTCAGAAGCAGTATATGTCTTTGTCTTTTTTGCTAACTTTGAACCTAAATTTTAGTTATTTTGTTTGACAAAGGATGCCTTTGCAAACTGTGTGATTTGAGTAGCTGCTGAAGTCTTTGTCATGTCAGTGGTAAATGTGAAATGTTTAAGATTTTTGGATATTATGATTATACTCTTTTAATTTATGTATCTTCGTTATATGATTATGGCATTAGTTATGCAATAAACATGAAACTCTAAGCAATAGTTAGTTATTCATTCTTTATGTTCTCATGGTGCAGTAGCACAGCAAGGGGAAGATTTACAGAAATCAAATGAGGGATAGGATCCAGCTCTGAGGCTCTCCATAATGATTATGTGGCTGACCACCTTTTGTGCCTTTGGAACTCTGTACTTCTGTGAGAGGCTTAAAGTCAAACCTTTTGCTTAAAAGAAAGAAACCTTGGCCTTCTAACATTTTGTTAAGTGAACTTGCTTAATGTCTGTGTTTCCATTTCCCATTCTGCAAAATGCATGCAGTCAAAACTGGCTCACTGAATTATTAGGAAAAAAATACTAAATCAGAATCCAAATTTTCCCAGAACCTAAATATAATTTGCTTTTGGTGTAGTTCCATTTATTTTCCTAGTCTGTGTGAGGAATGGTGGCAGGATCTGAATCATAAAGTTTGGAAAGAACTTTAAAGTCTTTAGAAAACTATAAAATATTATTAAGTGTGTAATTAATTGCTCAAACTCATAGTCTTCCTAATGGGTTTACTTTGTTGTTGTAGTAAAAGGAGAAGTTAGATTGCTGTAGGAAATACGTTTTTGTAAATTCTGAAACCACAGCAATTTAGATAACACATTTTAGCCAAGATTATAGTTATGAGTTGCTGCATTACAAGGATTCCATGTAAAACCACTTCATACCATAAGAGGTAACGCCTTTATGTAGATGAATAATAACCAAATCAAATGGAGACTCAGAAGAAAGAAATAAAAAAAAAGTTGAGAGTATGTAAATCGTCACATCAGGGAGACTATATTTTTATTGTCTCTGCTGTTAGTTAACACTGAGAGGAAAAAAGAAAGGCTAGTTTTTTTCTTCATTTGATATTGGGGAGGAGTCAGAAAAAAAAATCCTTTCCCTAAGAGCTCTGAATTAACTTGGTTTTGTTTGGCACCACTCAGGTGCCATAAACCAGGATAACAAAGAAAGCTTTTAGTTTGCCTTGTTGTTGAGATTCACTGAAAGCAGTGAGTGTGACTGAAGGAAGAGTTTACGTAGAGCCTTTGGAGGCAGTGAAGTAATTAAAATATTTCTTTTTGCTTTTCACTGGAAGACAACACAGAGTTTGGAAAAGACACAGTCAAAAATACTGTGCATCTCCCGGGCAAGCTGGTCTTTGCTATTTCCTATTCCGTCATTAGCTAAAAGAAAGAAGCAAATTTTGATACATTTAAAACAAACACCAAAAGGCTAAGTGCAGATAGGGATTTAATTCTGATAAAGAAAGGATGGTAATTGGAGAAAACTATAATAATATGGAATTTTAAAAAATCCCTGATAACTTTAACCTTTTCTGAAACTATTTTCACAGAGAAGTGACTTAAAAATATCTCATTCTAGATGTTAGTAAGAAATTTGCTAATCTGATAAATGATTGTAGTGAAGACACTATTTTATTTTCAAAATAAACCTGATTTGGCTTGTCCTCCTATGAATATTTTTATTGAGGCTTTTCTACATTTTAATATGACCAGAATAATTTTCAAATTATATGTCAAATACTTTCTGAGATTGTTGAAATCTTGCTTTAAGTTTGGGCCAAATGAACAATGAATATGTTTTTTGTGGTGTGTTGATAGCAGGTATAGCCTCATGTCTGTGTCCCAAGAAAAAATTTAAGAACTCTGTTTGTTACTAACTTATTTTCTGGTTTTCTGTTGTTGCTCTGTCTAATGCCTATTCTGACAACTCGGAATGTTGAACAAATTAAATAACCGCTATGGAAACCATAGATCATAAAATATTCATATGCTTAGAAAAAATACATATTTAAGTTTCTTTTGGTCTCTTCAGGATGACTTTTGTTTCACTGTTTCAGTTTCAATAAAAGAGACAGCATGCACTAAATAGATAAAATATCCATTTATGTTTGAGGATATTCAGCCAAGTTTCGTTATCAGCTGTACTACTGTAAATGTAACTTCATTGGAGTTGCTGTGGTATTATCTTGACAGAATTAGACAGTGATTAATGAGAAATACAGTTAGTATAGTATATATTCTAGGAAATCTTGAATAGTGATATCTAACCACTGTCCAGATTTCTCCCTTCATCTCCAAATAGGAAACTGAAATCAGACTCAGGTTCCAGGTGTATTCTGTAGATGTTCATGAGTCGCTCTGTGATGCGGTGCAATGCCATGCTAGAGGACTTTGATCAAGCTTTAATTTAGTGGTGAGGGCACTTTGAAAACAGGAGATAAACACCTTTTAGCTCAGAAGAACATATTAGCCAAGTCTTCCAGGATCTGATTATATGCTTTAGTTGTTCCACCTTATTTAAAGCGAGGGCACTGACATTTTTTCCATCAGTGTTAAAAGCATCCCACCATTCATGAGCAGTGGCCATTTGTCTGGGATTTCAAAGCAACAGAGCTGAGAGGTGTGAAATATTTCTACATGAATGAGCTTGTCTTAGTTCTTCAAGTCTCCCTCACCAAAAAAAAGCAGAGACAGAAACTAGACTTTTACGGTCAAAATATTTATGTCCATTCATTGGGCTATAGGATCAAAACTTTTAAACACACTGGCAGCTACCCTTTTTGTGGAATACCTTTTAGGCACATTGCACAGGACATGAGTGAGTATGGCTGCCAAAGACTGTATTTTTATCGGCGTAATTTACCCAATAGTTCTGTGTGTGCTGGGTGCATGTATGTGGGTATCACAGGCAGTGAGGAAACAAAAGACTGAAAAACGCAGTGATTTTCCAAGGTGCAATAGTGTGGGCATTCCCAATAATAAGAAAAAAGAAGAGGGCAAAGGCAGTGTAGAAAGTGAGATTCCTTGGCTGTAAACCTTGCTGTATTCCAACTGGAGAATACAGAGAATTTGTACCTGTAGTGTAGTCAAATATTGAGACAGGAGGATTTACTTCAGGGGAGCTTCTGCTGCTGAAATGTCATCACATGTTCTAGAAAAGAGTTTGCAATGTAAAATGTAAATGATCTTAGAACTTAATGTTTTGGGATAACTAATCAAAATCAGCCGATAAAATGTCAAAGCTGCTGATCAGAAGGAACCATCAAGCTGAACTAAATCAGGGGAGACATGGAGAGGAAGGAGGAGGAGGAGGAGGTCAGTAATGTGGCAGCTCCTGAGCAGACGGGAAAGCTGCATTTGTAGTGATGGGTTGGTGTGAATGTGACAAGAGAAATCCAGCCAATAAATTTGATTGATATCTTTCTTGCTTATCCCCTGCTCCACTGCATGTTAGGAAAGAAACAGTATTTTAAAACTTGAAATGGATACCTTTCTCCAGACAGAAGTATCCCTCAGCACAGAAGAATGCAATGAAGATTTCTTAATTAGACTGTACTTTCTGTCTGAAGCTGCTGTTTCTTAGGTGATCTCTGTTGTTTTTGTTGGGTGGTGGAATATGTTTTTCAAGTGCTATGCCTGTTTACAAAATTTAAGAAATCTAGTCAGAGAACAGAAACTGTACTCTCTGACTCGTAGAACCAGTCACGTGGCTGGAAAAGTGAATTCCAAATATTAAGTCCACAAGTGAATAAAGGACGGCTCATGTGCATCCACTTACGTTTGCTTTGTTTATAAGCAGTGAATGCTAAATGTTTATGAATGAATCACAAAAATTATGTCAAACCGCCTAAATTTGCAAACTGAGCCAGTTCCTTGTGACTGGAATTTAACCTGGTTTCAGCGTAAGAAGCAGATGTTCTCTATTTCTATATCTATTCAAATGCATTAGCTCTTGCAAAAAAAGTAGATTATGTTATTGTTCACATGCAGTCAGGAAATCCTGAGCAGAGACTGATGACTGATTGTCTCTGCTATCTGGAGTCTTATCTAGAGGCCTCCACTGTGCAAAAAAGTATAAAATGCCGCCATGCTGATGCAAGTATAAATGATAAAGTGAGAGAAACAGGAACAGAGAATTCATCCCAAAAGAGTTCTGGTTGTGTTAGCAATGTTAGGCCTTGGTTAAGACTCTAACCAAGTTTCACTTTAAAAACTACAACTTGGCCTCTATTTTTTTTATGAGAGCTCTCTGTTTTAGCCTGCAATAGTTGTAAAGAGATAACTGAGTACCAAGACTAACTTCACTAAATCCAGTGTCAATTTTCCCCACCATCTGTCTCACAGATCTAAAAAAACCCCAATAATGTCAGTACATGCAATTACATTCATTTGACTGTTATGTTCTGTGCTGGCTAGGTGACCAAAACTGAATCAGAATGAAATAATTTGTAGACGAGGACTCACCAGGGAAAGAGAATGCTGTGCACTGTGAAAGAATCTGGATTATCATCTCTAAGTCTAGATTTCCTCATTGTTTTTGATACGTGTCAGTATGCTGTTGTTACTCATGTCACCATAAAAAAAATTATTTTACTGCTGAAAAAAAGTATCCTTCCAGACAGAAGCCCCACAAACTTTATCAGATAGTTCTTGTTTCATTTGCAGTTTTTGGGCAGAGGATTGTTAATACCTTAGTGTTTAAATGGAAGAAATACTGATCTATTAATTCCTGCAGATTTGGTACGACAGGAATATCTGCTGCAGTGCAGTTTGCAAATAGATCATCCATCGGCTGTTTTTCTAAGGAAGCAGAAACCCTTGTGCTTCTTATTCAAGAATATGATAAACTGAAGTTTGTACATTGTTATATTACCATTACACCTTGTTTCTTCTTGAAGGTCTGTAGCAAGCGTATGAAGAAAGTCTGTAACAGGTTGTACAGTGGGAAGTTTTTGGATGAAAGTTGGGCTCTGGCAGTGGCCACACAGCCCTGTTTAAGAGGATGTACAAGTTTGTACCAAGTTGGCCTCACCGTATTTGAGAGATGTCTCCACTGATGTGTATTTGGTGTGTGCACGTGAAGAAAGTAAATTTCACTTAGAGTGAATAAGCCTCTGAGATAATTTTTTCCCAACACTTTTGTGTAATCACCAGAGCGTGCCACCTCCTTTGGCTAATATTTGCAGTAACTTTATATTCTAAAACAAGGCTATGCAGTAGCTGTTGGTAGCTTAACCATGTGGCTGCAAAATTAACCTCTGACCTTTCTTACCCTAATCAGGAAATTGACTTTAGGAGTTATTCCTGAACCCGGGTTATGTGGTTAAAGTTAAACATCACGAATAGGAAGTCTAGTAACAGGAAACGTGTGAATGCTAATCCATACAAAGATAAACAAATCTTTGGCTTACATACAGTTTTATTGGAATTTTCCTCTTGACTCCTTTTCCTTCAATAAGTTAGAAAAAAATTACAAGCAACTTGTTAAAGTCTTTGAAAAACTTCAGCTTTTTGTGGCTGTAGGTTTATTAGATTTCTACCTAAGGAAGCTTTAGAACTTGGCTAGGATTTTGTCAAGAATCGTCTCTGGGCAGGTATGTGCAATTCACCTTCACTGTGGTTCTGATCATTGAGGTTATTCACCAGAATAACTAGAATTTTCAGGCAAAGGATTAACTAGGAATGTTTCTTTTTGTGTAACTTCAAAGGGGGTAATTTGGAGAAAAAGGGTTTACAATAATATCTATTTCCATAAACTCAGTTTGAAATATTTTTTGAAACAAAGTTGTCAGAAAGTCACTGAAATGAATATAATTCCAGTGCAGAAAATTATCTGTGAGAATTTGAAACATTTTTATTGTTCTCAATGGATTCCTGTTACATTAGGAAAGCAGGTTAGTGTAACTTGAAGCTAAACACGGGCCAGTTCATCACTGTAGATAGAAGTATAGACTTTGTCTTATTGGAAAATCTTTTAATTTTACTTTGCTCTTCAGACTAAATCCATAAAACCTTCACGTTTGTACTGAGGTCCACAGAGTTCAATGGGATGTTGTGTATGTCCATTGACACGTATCGGCTTCCAGGACTAGGGCCAAAGTAATTTTTCTGGTAGTTTTCTGGAAGACAAGAGAAGGATCTTAGGGGAGCAGAAAAAAGGTCTAATCTGAGAAAATTCTTTCTCAAAACAGGAAAGAACAAGATAACTGTAGAACAGTAGCCTACAATTTCTGAATTTCCTCTCAACCTCTCTAGAATGAGTGATATTCACAAAAACTCCAGGCAAAATATTTCCTATGCCTATTAAAGCAGGGACTATATATGGTGTCAGAATAACACCATAATGATATGTGTTCACTTCATGTCTATTTACAAAATTGGCTAACCCATGGGGCACACAACTCATGGCATTACTTTGCAGATAATTTTGTTCCTAAGGGAACATTTTCAACAAAGTTCTTAAGATGTACAATTATGTTAACTTCAATAAAAATGTTATCACAAGTAAAATGAATATCAGATGATGATCTAAAATGACTTTAATGATGAACAGCTGTGAAGTAAACTGTAGAAGAATCATATCGGTCCAGCCTTGCTAAATAAATTTTGGATTAATTCAATTGCCTTGATATAGTGTCTCCTCTAGACCTCATAAAAGATTCTCTTTGGGCCACTGTGAAGTTCCACTCCCCTTTGAGCATTCGGTTGTCTTTCTATTTTCAGAGTCCTGTTAGCAGACTGATGTATTGTAGTCATTCACACCACTGCAGTCCAAAGCCCCTTTGCGTACGATACCCAGGCAAACATGAAAAATTGATTTTGATTACAGCCTCATTAAACACATGCTTTACAAAGTGGCAGTGATGAGTGAGGAATAATCAGCCTGTAAGAGCCCTCACTCATAAATGCAATAATGGTAAAAAAAAGGAAAAAGTTGCTGTGTAAAGATGTGACACTATTTATACAAGTAATTCTTGGGTCCTGATTCTTTCATTAGTCTGGTGCTGTTGGAATTATTTCTGAAGTCACTAAACTTAAATGTACCTCAGGGTTTGATCAGAAGTTAATGGAATTTAATGAAAAGCTGTAAAGAAGAGGTGGAGTGAGCCTCAGAGTAGTATTAAGCCACAATTTTTTTGTTTGCTAGCAAAAATCAAAGCTTTAATTTTTTTTATGCTACTATTTGGCAAGGCTTTTCATCAGTTCCCTTGAATAACAATTTTTTATAGTGTATTTCGGTCAGGCAATAAACTTAATATTTTTAAATACTTGAACCTTGTGACACTAATCTTTTTCCAGAGGAAAAAACTCCTCGCTTTTCTTATAAACCTACCTCTTTTTTTCCTGTTCAAATGTTGGTTTTTGTTTTCTCTTAAAAAAATACTGGCACATTGAAGAAAGAATCTGTCTTTATGAGACTTGTTTTGATAGAACAGAAATGTCTGTCAACAAGTTAGAGTGAGGCACACTCCTTATTTACCTCACTGCCTTAAATATGGCGTTCTAATGAGGAATGTGATCTGCCTAGTGAAAAGGTTATCTGTAAACGCAGGCATCCGTTGTGATGTTGGAGTGAACACAGAACTGGGCAGGTGTACCTGGTGACCCTTGGTATCCCATACTTCCCCCAAGAAGGAGATGTTGGGTAATTCACCTGAAGACCAGTCCTGGGGCCTTGTAGTTGTAGTTCCTGGAAGAAATGATGAGAAAGCTGTCCCAATTTTTATACTTGAGGCACATGTTTGTCTTCTGATACATCAAAGGGTGGGGCTGCCATCCAGAGGGACCTTGACAGCCTGGAGAAATGAGCTGACAGAAACCTTATAAAGTTTAACAAGGAGAAGTGCCAGGCCCTGCACCTGCAGAGGAGCAATGCCATGCACCAGAATATGCTAACTGGCATATACTAGGGTAACTAGGAGGCTAACTGGCTGGAAAGAAGCTTTGCAGAAAAGGACCTGGGGGTCCTGGTGGATGCCAAGTTGATCATGAGCCAGCAATGTGCCCGTGCAGCAAAGGCTGAAGGTAGTCTGGGCTGTATTAGGAGAATCATTGCCAACAGGTTGAGGGAGGTGATCCTTCCCATTTCTTAAGCACCGATGAGGCCACTCCTGGAGTGCTGTGTCCAGTTCTGGCCTCCCCAGCACAAGAGAGACATGAACATACTAGAGAGAGTCCAATGAAAGGCCATGAAGATGTTTAAGGGACTTGAGCAACTCTCCTGTGAGGAAAGGTTGATGGAGCTGGGACTGTCTAGCCTAGGGAAAAGAAGGTTCAGAGAGGATCTTATCAAAGTAAATAACTGAAAGGAAGCTGCAAAAAGGACAGAGCCAGCCTCTTTTCCGTGGTTCCCAGTAACAAGACAAGAAGCAATTGACACCACCTGAAACACAGGAGGATCCCTCTGACATCAGGAAACAGCTTTTCATTATGAGGGTGACCAAGCACTGGCACAGGTTGCCCAGGGAGCTGGTGGAGTCTCCATCCTTGGAGATACTCAAAAGCTGTCTGGTCATGGTCCTGGGAAACTGGCTGTAGGTGGCCCTGCTTGAGCAGTGGGGTTGGACTGGATGACCTCCAGAGTTCCCTTCCAACCTTAACCGTTGTGTGGTTTTGAATGTGTGCTGTATTTGTTTTCCAGACTTGCATAGGCAGTGGACCCAGTGACAGATCAAATGTAGGCTAGATCAGTAGACAGTCTTGTTTGATTGGCCATTTACTGAGCATGTGAAATCATAGAATCACAGAATGGTAAGGGTTGAAAGGGACCTCTGGGCGTCATCTAGTCCAACCTTCCTGCTAAAACAGATTCACCTAGAACAGGTTGCACAGGACCACATCCAGGCAGGTTTTGAATATCTCTAGAGAAGGAGACCCTACAACCCCTCTGGGCAGCCTGTTCCAGTGCTCTGTCACCCTCAAAGTAAAGAAGTTCTTCCTCATCATAGAATCATAGAATCATAGGTTGGAAAAGACCTCTAAGATCATCAAGTCCAACTGTCAACCCAACAGCACCATTCCTACTAAACCATATCCCGAAGTGCCACATCTACACGTTTTTTGAACACCTCCAGGGATGGTGACTCAATCACCTCCCTGGGCAGCCTATTCCAATGTCTGACCACTCTTTCAGTAAAGAAATTTTTCGTGATATCTAATCTAAACCTGCCCTGACGCAACTTGAGGCCATTGCGTATCGTCCTGTTGCTAGTTACTTGGGAGAAGAGACCAACACCTGCCTCATTGCAACCTCCTTTCAAGTAGTTGTAGAGAGCAATAAAGTCCCCCCTCAGCCTCCTCTTCTCCAGAATAAACAGCCCCAGTTCCCTCAGCTGCTTCTCATAAGACTTGTTCTCCAGACCCCTCACCAGCCTCGTTTCCCTTCTCTGGACACACTCCAGCACCTCAATGTCCTTCTTGTAGTGAGGGGCCCAAAACTGAACACAGTGCTGGAGGTACGGCCTCACCAGTGCTGAGTACAGGGGCACAATCACCTCCCTACTCCTGCTGGCCACACCATTCCTGATACATTCCAGGATGCCGTTGGCCTTCTTGGCCACCTGGGCACACTGCTGGCTCATGTTCAGCTGGCTGTCAACCAACTCCCCAAAGTCCTATTCCGTCGGGCAGCTTTCCAGCCACTCCTCCCCAAGCGTGTAGTGCCGCATGGGGTTGTTGTGACTGAAGTGCAGGATCTTGCACTTGGCCTTGTTGAACCTCATACAGTTGGCCTTGGCCCATCGATCCAGCCTGTCCAGATCCCTCTGCAGAGGGATCTGCCTGCCTACTCTCGAGCAGATCGACACTCCACCCCCAACATGGTGTCATCTGCAGACTTACTGAGGGAGCACTCAATCCCCTCATCCAGATCACCGATAAAGATATTAAACAAGACTGGCCCGAAAACTGAGCCCTGGGGAACACCACTCGCCACTGGCCACCAGCTGGGTTTAACTCCATTCACCACCACTCTCTGGGCTCGGCCATTCAGCCAGTTCTTAATCCAGTGAAGAGTACACCCATCCAAACCACAGGCAGCTAGTTTCTCCGGGTGGATGCTGTGGGAAACAGTGTCAAAGGCCTTGCTAAAGTCCAGGTAGACAACATCCAAAGCCTTTCCCTCTTCCACTAGGCAGGTTACCTGGTCACAGAAGGAGATCAGGTTGGTCAAGCAGGATCTGCCTTTCATGAACCCACGCTGGCTGGGCCTGATTCCCTGGTTGTCCTTCGCATGCCCCGTGAGCGCACTCAGGATGAATCGTGCCATAATCTTGCCTGGCACCGAGGTCAGGCTGACAGGCCTGTAGTTCCCAGAATCCTCCTTTCGGCCCATGTTCAGCTGGAACTTCCTATGCTTCAGTTTGTGCCTGTTGCCCCTTGTCCTGTTGCTGGGCACCACTGATAAAAGTCTGCCCCATCTTTCTGACACCCACCCTTAAGATACTTATAAGCCTTTAGAAGATCCCATCTCAGCCTTCTCTTCTCCAGGCTAAACAAGGCCAGCTCCCTCAGCCTTTCCTCATTGGAGAAATGCTCCATTCCCCTAATCATCTTTGTAGCCCTCCGCTGGAATGTCTCCAGTATTTTTTCAACTTTGTTGAACTGGGGAGCTCGGAACTGGATGCAGTACTCCAGGTGGGGCCTCACTAGGGCAGAGTAGAGGGGGAGGAGAACCTCCCTTGAGCTGCTGGCCTGAGACTTGAGTGGGAATGGAAACCTTAAGCGGAAGAATATGCAATGTGCGGCTGCTGGGTTGCTAGCTGTAGTCTGGCTTTATTTTTAGTGACTAAGGATGTTATTACTTCACATCTGTGCAGTGGAATGAATTTGTGGGCTCACCTCAACCCTAATGGGCAGGTGCCCTTAAACTATAAATTTACATCTCAGTTAGCTCCGGATGACACCCTTTCTGGTGTTCTCAGACTCAGGTCTGATATTAGAAAATTCGGCACTTGTCCTCCATCTTTAAAGACCATTGGAAGAAGCATGCCTATTGCTTGTGTTATAGTTTGTTTATAGGATGTCATCTGTTAGAATCAAAAAAGCAATCAATAATCACGTTTAATTGTTAGATTCTCCAAAAGGTTTTTATGCATCATAAATAACAAAATTGAAGCCTTGCCTTTTCCAAAGGCAAACCAAAATTTTTCAAATGGTTGCTGCTGCTGCTGTTGTTGTTACTCTGCATGGCTAAAAAACCAAGGGTTTCCAGACAAACTTTCCCACATCAGGAGTGTCTCTTAAGCAGAATTTGTGGCTCTGTTCTCTTTCTACCCTGTATGAACACCTGCTTCCACAACTACAAGGGCTGTTTCACTTTCATAATGCTCACAGTGCTGACCATTCAGAATTAATGGCAGTTAAGGTCCATTAATTTCAAACTATTGTTTCGATCATGCTGGCAACACAATGCATGTTTAAAAGTAGTTTAAGTAAATACTTATACAAAGGATGTGGTGGGTTATTGCAAATTTACAGTTTTAGACAAGCTGAAAGAACAGCAGCAGTTTGTTGTGTTGTCTTTTATAAGGCTAGAAAGTATTATAAATGGGTATTTCAATTGTAGCATTATGGTGATAGTCAGCAGTAAACTTGTATGAAATCCCTCTTAGCAAAACCAATGCAATGCAAAGAACTGTCTTTTGGTTTTGGGTACCCTAGTGAATTTAGAACTGCTTAGATTTAGTTTAATTCTGAACAAAAAGATGGAAGGTGAACTCTCCCATCCCCGTCTCCCACAATGCCCCCCCCCAAAAAAAAAAGGGAAAAAAACAGCCAACCAAACTCTATCTGCATGGTCTAGATAAAAAAAAATAAATGCTATAGCAAGCTCTGCTCAACATGATCCTCACAACTCAAATGAGTTTGGAGGTCCTTGACCATACCGACATGGTGGGAGAGACCTATTAAAAACCAGGACTACCTCAGGAGCTCTGAAACAGGTGGTTGCCCCGCCCCATTAGCAACCACTCCCTCATGGTGGAGGGTCTACAGCATGTATATTTGACAGCTGTTTAAACTATACAGAATCCCCAAAGCTTGAAGTGTGAAGTATCTTAAAGTAAAAATATTTTAAACCCAGAAATTTGGAATGGAAGCTAGAATTCCTTGCTGATTTCATTCTGCCTTAGTCTCTGGGATTTCTTTTTTCAAGAACTGCCAGTAGCTTAAATTTTGGAGCATAATATTTAGTCAACACAAAATATTTTGCCACAGCCCTCTGCGTTTCTGAGCTCTTGTGGGTGAACTCAGAGTCTGTATGTTTAGCTTGTATGTTTTGGTTTGTGGTTTAATACATTTTCTTCTCTTCCTGATATAGTTGAGGCATCTCTGTGCTGAGCTGTCACATCCGAAAGAGGCTGACAGCACATGAAGGCAGAGAAGTATCCTTTGATGAGAAAATGCAAATCCTGAACAAAACATTTCCAGAATCGCTAATCACCATTTCCGTACAATTGAGCAATGATATCGTGTTTATTATAGAATGACTCAAAGGTAAGGCTGACTCCTTAGAAGAAATACAACACATAACTTCATATACCCCCCACTCCCTCTGCGCCCCCGCAATTTACTTCTGCACCAAAGGCTAATTTTTGGCTCATTCAATTAGTGTCAGAACTCCCCCTGCACTTGGGGAATGGAGGTTTTATCTCTTTGGTCTAAGGACTGCCTTGTAAGTGGTTTGAGGAGTTGTATACTGTAACAGGAGAGTACTTTGGCAAATATTGTTAAAGGGAGTTTCTAAATTTGGAAGAAGGTGTGGTGTTCTGAATCGGATGTTCAGAGAAGCTGGGTAACCCCAACTGTCGTTAGTTTTCATGATAGTGAACTCAGCACTTTGAAATGAGGGAACTGGCTTTTCACGCCTGGCAATGCAAAAGTAGCGGCAGCCAAAATCTCAGACAATTTGGAATGTATTGCTCTTATTTTAAGTTTTATTTATTTGACTTTACTATAATAACTATGGCTACTTCATTAATTAGTGTTTACAATAACATTGGATTAAGAAAAATTCATATATATCTGTGAGCTTGTTTGTTTGGTATTTATGTATGCTTCTCTTATTTAGTTCAACTTTTACCATGCCACCTACAGGGAAAAATAATTTAATTTAGTAGAAACTGTTGTTGTTCTGAGTAAACCTTGATTTAAAGCTGTGGGGGTTGTAATTATATTTAATTATAATGAGTTTGGGTTTTGAAAAAACATTGTTAGTCAGGTTTGGGTTTAAAAAACCACATTACTTCATGTTGGGCCCAAAGACTGGTATTCTGCTGCATTCCTTGTCTGATCTGAATTCCCAAACATTGAGGAAAAGAATAAAGCAAAATACCTTCTTACTCCTCTGCATTACAAAAATTATACAAGGGAGCTAAGATACAGAAAGCTAAAGGTCCTATTTGCTGGTGGAAAACAAAAGTGAAGTGGAGGACTCACACCTTCTGTATAGGCTATATTTGGAGTGCTAGGAGAAGAAGAATTTAGACATGCTGATTCTGGTAACCTGCATGTGTCTTCTCTCCCTTGTCAGCAGAAGGTTGCATTGTATGTTATAACTATCTGAGCCAGTAGTTATGCTCCATTTACCAAGTCAGACAGAGACTGAGTCATTCAGTTTATAATTTAAGGTGTGATCAGTCTCATTGTAATGAAGATCAACTAAAATAGGTCAGATGAATCATCTTGAAATGCTTATTTTTCTGCTTTAACTTTAAAAAAAGCCTAAATTAATTAGCTCAGATATAGACATCCACACCCTAAGTAATTAAAATAAGGTCAGATGAAGCCCACCCAAAATGTTCAAAGCTTACAACTAGCTGATCCCAGGTGGATAAAATAGGCTGGAGTATGTTTGGTCTGGTGCAGTCTTAGTCTTTCCAGGGCATGTGGCTGAGATACTGGTCTGTACTGAAAAGCCAATTGCCATCTTCAAAAGCTTAAGATTTGGGAGCAAATTTCTGTGTAAGTGCATGTCTACAGGTAACCAGTGTGTTTGTAGTTGGGCTTACAGGTTGGCGTAAACCTACTCAGAGAACTTAGTTCAGTAGAGAGAAACACTGTCTCCCTCCAGAATTTGCTTCCCTTCTGACCACCGCTGTCCAATGGGCCAACTTTCTCAAAGGCTTTCCAGCCAGCGAAAGCAGAAAGTGTTTAGAGACTGAGCCCAAGGAAAGAAATACATGGAGCACTGAGCCGTCCCAAGTTAAAACAACCCAAGAGAAGGATGTTTGATCTGGGAAGCTTTGGATTTAGTTTCACAGAATCACAGAATCACAGAATCACAGAATGGAAGGGGTTGGAAGGGACCTCTGTGGGTCATCTAGTCCAACCCTCCTGCCAAAGCAGGGTCACCTACAGCAGGCTGCACAGGACCTTGTCCA
>Ga0065711_1035703_pt1 | contig 21941 bp, 15 predicted proteins | sample Hoacrofraction12_FD_59098 | JGI IMG/M metagenome (GOLD analysis project Ga0065711, IMG submission 59098) | Hoatzin crop microbial communities from Cojedes, Venezuela - Epithelial fraction 12 v2 (version 2) | ecosystem: Host-associated > Birds > Digestive system > Esophagus > Crop | place... | reverse complement strand
AGAAAAGAAAAGAAAAGAAAAGAAAAGAAAAGAAAAGAAAAGAAAAGAAAAGAAAAGAAAAGAAAAGAAAAGAAAAGAAAAGAAAAGAAAAGAAAAGAAAAGAAAAGAAAGAAGATGCATTGAAGTAATCATAATTGATTGCTTATCTTTAAAATTTAAAATAATTGGTTATATGCGGCTCCAAGGGGTAGACTCACTTGTCTAAATGACTGCACAACAGCATGGGTGCAACCTCTTCATCTGATAAAGGTGTCACCCGCACATGCCAGTGCCATGGGAACTGCCGGGGAAACCAAACCTGGCATTGAAGGGAGGCTGAATGCAGGCAGAAGGCATGAAAGTAGCAAGGTGTTTATTCATATTCTGTCATGAACATCACATTCACATGCTTTACTTGGCCAAAAGGGTAACATCTTCACCTTCCGTCTTGTCTGTCCCTTTCTTCTCTACCGAAGCACTGATAGCAAGGGAACAGCTGTAAGAAATGTTTCTCCTTCGATGTCAGAAGCCATTTCTTCACGTTGTGTCAGATTTTAGCAGGGACTTTGAGCAACCAGATCTAGTGGAAGGAGTCCCTGCCGATGGTGGGGGGGTTGGAACTGGATCATCTTTAAGGTCCCTTCCAACCCAAACCACTCTATGGTTCTACATGAGCAACACTGACTCTTTTGTGGAGCTCAACCCAAAGCACTCTCCTCCTCTGTGTTAAACAAGCCATCTGCGTACTCAGCTGCACAGCTCCACCTGTCATTTCTGCTGCTGGCTGTCGTGTTCCTGACTTGTCATCCTAGCCCCCTCCTGCGTCTACCATAGACACCTACCTCTGCCTCCAACCAGTCCCATTCAGCCCATCAGAAAGGGTTGTAAAACCTCAGTGGGCACAGGCTTGTGTCTTCTCAACAGTGCCAGAGCCCAGACCAGCTCCACAAATTCCGGTTTGTACTACCTGATGCTGTAGTCACACTAGATGTTTTATCTGTAAAAAATTATACAAAACTTCCACAGCCAAAGTGGAAGATTGAGAAAAAATTTCTGCAGATTCAGCAGAAATTTTTGTGTCTCTTTTTCATATTGAGTAGTTTCAAGACCCTCACACCTTCTGGAAAGGAGGTGTTTATTGAACTCCTAGTCAGAAGGCACTTCACAAGCAATGTTCTGCAGATAGAACTACCAGATTTTGCTTTAGGGCAACAGAATATATATTCCCTCTTGCCCTTCACTGTTCAGAAGCTAGAACAAATGTATGTCCTCCCAAAAACCATTAGCATAAGGAAATTGTAGGTTTAAGCATGGGATAATCTTCTCCTTCCTCTACTTAGTTTTAAAATCCTTCAACTCTGTATTCTGGATTTTTTTTCTTTTTTTTTTTTCTTTTAAATCCCACAGTAAATGAACTGGAGACTGTGCACAAATCAAATATTAAATGTTCTAATATCCAAGTTCACCTAAATCCTGAGAACATTGTTGGCCGTTTTCCAACTCAACAGCCCATAATCTGCATATTTTTTTTCAGTTAACTTTCAGAACACTATTAAATTCAGCGTAGTTTGGTGGTCTTCTACAATTCAATATTTTAACTAGTCATTAGACATTTTTTAAAAAAACTACATGAAGTAAAAAGATATCTATTCGTTTTTTTGTCATGAGCAGTGTATTTGTGGTCTGCTCTTGAAGCCCTCCCACATTCATCCTCTCCTACCCACCCCCTTGAAGAATCTGATACACCATGTCAAAAGCAGAGCCAATGTTTGAGGAATAGAATATCTGCCCAAACGGTTTCATCTGAGTTTTTACTTTGGGTCTGCAGAGCACCTGCTGACAGGGAGCAGATTCCTCATTTCCTGCTGTTCAACATACAACTGGATCGTAAATGAAGCTCTTGACATTGCCTCTGCTACTAAAATCTGGCTGCATTCTCCCATCAAGTGATCTCTTCCTCAAGCCCTCATTTATCACTTTGATATTCCACTTTGAAAGAAACTAAACTTCCAGGGAGCAAAGTACCAGAAGGGAACCATTAGGAGAGGAAGTTTGGCGAGCAAATTATCCACACAGACCATCAAGTTTTGTCTATTCGTTTTTATAGGTTCAAGACAAACCTTGATCAAAGAGTGCTTCCTTCCTACCCCCAACCCCCAAACTACAACAGAAGCAATTTATAAGGAGTAACGGATTTTGGAAGGTTCTGCTTGTTTATTTTAGAGGGACCACCACAACATACAAGTTCTTCAGAGGCCCCTGCAGTTTCTGCCTTGCTTATTCAAACCAGTGTTCTCACCAAAATAACATACTATGTATTTTTGACCTGCCGGAGTTTGCTTCTAAAGAACAGGGAGCTGTTCTGTCCAAGCAGGAGCAGCCACCCGTTCTTCCTGATGAGTAGATACACGCCTTTGGTAATTGAATGCAGCTGTTCTCCTTTCTGCCCATTCTCAAGCTTTTGAAGGAAATCCTACTTAGAGAGGTGCCAGTGCCCTCAGCAGGGATCCAGAACATGAGGGAACACCAACTGGGAAGCCTACCTTTGCAAAGCTCAGGTACTGCGAGATCCCATTCTTAAATCACTGCAGAAAATGTGGGTGTCATGTCACAGGAGAATACAATTTAAGCTACCTATATTTTGGAGTCTAAACAGATAGCTGGCATTTCTTTAAAAGAAGGTCTTCCGCAAGTAAGATAGCCTTCTGGTCTCTTGGATGGAGATGTCAAATTCTTTCGCCTGTGAGATAATGCATGTGAAAAAGACTTCTATAGGTATCTATAGACAACCTCATCTTTTGCCTGTCAGCTTGGCTGCCCTTGCAAAGATGCCCAGGGAATAGAATCATAGAATCATTAAGGTTGGAAAGGACCTCTAAGATCATCAAATCCAACCATCAGTTTGGAAGAAGTAGCAGAGTTGTCAGTGATAGATCCTTGGGTCTACGTGGCCTCTCCCATACTAGCATGAAATTACTAATGCAGGTGAGCCAACAAATACAGCCATAACAGGAAAGAATTAAAATGAACTTTAAAACTTACTGTTTGTTTTCTGTTATTTTTAATGTCAACAGTAAATAAAATTTTGTGTTTAAACCTCCCCATTTAGATGAGACTGTAACGTGGACCCTGGCCTTTCATAAGCAAATACACATTTCAGCATTGCAAATTTTGGGAACACGCTTTTAGAACAAAAGATAGATTTCCTGTAAATGCAAATGAATATACTGCAACAGCTAATGGAAAGTGCAAAATTAGTATCAGGAATGAAGTCTCAGGAGACTATAGCAATAGCAAGACTTCAATGAATTAATAGCTGTACTCAAATTGTGCAATTCTTCAGAGATATGACAATGCAAGCGTGAGTGACAAGGGCAGTGAAAGTGCTGTAACTTCTCAAAACAGATCTTAAATTAAGCAGATAGTTTCGTTCTCTCAGGCTACAGACACAGGATCCAGTAGATAATGCTCCGGGCATAAGCCCAGATCAAATCTCGCTGCAGCAGCAGTATAAAAAGGAGCAGAGAATAAGCGGTCAAAAGCATGCTGACCGTGCACTGAAGAGAAGGCACTTGAAAGCCCCTATTTACCCTTGTTTCAGGCAGGGGTACAGTTCTCGGCATATGGATGATGCAAAAATAACTCTGGAGTATTGTGTCAAGCATCCATCCACAGCGTTTTAAATAAAGATGAGCTGATGTGCTAGAGATTAACTGCACCGTAAGCATGTCTGCAGTGCTCTGTGGAGTGAGGTGCTGTGTTTCCTGAGGCAGGAAAAAAAAAGTCATTACTCTCACAAGAGGACATATCACCCAATCTAGTGAACCAGAATGCCCACAAGTTTGTAACACTGAGGTAGGTCTGGCTCAGGCACATCTACATCACATCATATAGGCATCAGTTGCTGAACACGCACAATACGTGTCCATAGTCCTAAAAAAACAGTCTTCCACAGGTACTTACTGATAGTTTTACCAGGTTAGAAACAGCCAGGGTGCCTCACATTGCTGCTGGCAGAATTTTGCCCCCTGAATTTGGAAGTGAACTCTTCTGTAATTAGAAATCCGGGAAGAATTAGGGCAGCCTCTAAAGTATGAGGAGCTTTCACAGCAGCTGCCCTCACGCTTTTGCAGACATCAGTGAGACTGCACAGCTCTAGGTGAGGACAGATCACAGCTCCTGAATGCTTATTTATGGAAAGAGAGGGAGAATCTGCGAATATAACAGCAGTGCTTGGCCTTCACTAAAACAAATGTTCTCAATGGCTGAGAAGGATGCCAAATCACAGAAGCCAGAATTTCTTGAGGGGAAATAAGTATTTTTCCACTGTCTTTTTTTTTTTCTTCATCTTATTTTTTAACAACCTTTGAGAATCTTTTGGCTGCAGCAGCAGAACTGTCTACAGGAAAAAAATGAATTACTGATTCCTTCAGTCTAAACTCTGGCACAAACTGTTTAAACCTTGACTGTCTTTATTACATTCTGAATTAAAGCATTTCTGCTGAATGTGGTGATTTATTTATATTTTTGTTGTTTCTGTTGGCATTTTATGTTCAGGCATTTTTTTGAAGTACTTAATATAAAATAAACTCACATGTAGATAACTTTGGAGCAGTGGAGTACTTTAAAAACCACATGTTTACCATAAAACAGTGAGAGCTTTGAAATCAAAGTTAAGCTCAGGATGAAACTAGGAAAAAAGTTAGAACGGTTTCTGTACTCTTGAGTTTGATTCTGCCTGAGTTGGGCCAAATTTCTTTTCTCATCAAAAATTACTTAAATCTGGACTTTCCCCAGTGAGTCAATGAAGATACTTCACGTACGCTCCTCTTAAGAAGAGCAGAATCAGGGCCTCTCTTCCCACTTTTGGTTTAGGTCGTGGAAAATCCCAAAAGCTGAAGGAATTGAGCCACGTGGATAAAAGGTAGCCATTAAGACTCAAGGTTTTCATCCTTTCACTGAGAATGTTTTTGCTGCCTCTATCTTTGATTTTTGTATTCTCTGATTTTGTATCCTTTTGCAAGGGGTTTTTGTAAGGGAGAGGAGACTTTAAATAAAAGTCTCTGACTGGCTGCGTTAAAAGTATGAAATATACAGTATCTATCAATTTTGAGCTGAATTGGAACAGTATTTTTCCTCCTTACATTTTTGGTAGATTTGTATTGTGTTTTGATTGTGTTTCATATCAATTTTGAGCTGAATTAGAACAGCATTTTTCCTCCTTACATTTTTGGCAGATTTGTATTGTGTTTCGGTGGTGGGAATATGACTAGTGAATGGTAAAAACAAAATGTCATATATTGGTAGCCAGATCTTTTCTGGAAAAATATAAACTAAGCTAATGTTCTCTGAAGATTTCATCTTGTTTTAATTATACCTTAACTATGTTTTAGCATCTTAGTTTGAGAAAGGTAAGAAAAGTTAGGCAGATATCACCTTTAGAAATGCGCCACATTTTTTAAACTAATAACTAACAAAAGGCATCTTCAGTGTGCAGCATGCGGTTCTCTTCATTCTTAGTTACCGTTGCCTGGCTCATCTGATGCAGAGTTCAGTGACTGGAAGCTTGGCCTGTGTTTTCTGTTCTGGCCACTTGAGGGAATCAGTCTGTAGCTGTGGTCCATAATTTTTTTTGTTTTTATACTGAGGAAGTAAGAAAAATTATATTTCTTGCAGAAAGTTTTCCAACTTCACTTCAACATGAAAGACATCACAGAGCACCGGCTCAGAAATAAATTACTCCCTACATACTAAATATCCAGGAAGGGGGAAAAAACGTTGATAAATGAGAGTCTTGGGAGTTGCTAAGTGAGGTCCCTGCACACAATTTATGATCATGCACTCCTGGACTTCAGAATGATTAATACAGCTAATTCTCAGTAGAATAAGAGCTGTTTTAGCCCAGGAGAGAACTGTACGCTATTGTTTATAGAAGCAGATAACATCAAAGTAGCCCACTGCTTGTGTTAAGCAAATAGAGAATTCTGGGTCAGTGCAAATTAATCCTAAAGGAGTAAGAAAAAGTTCTTAATGACTGTTAGATCAGTGTGTTATCACTTTTCATACCACTAAAAATGGAGGAGCTGTTAATGAGAATTACAAATGGCCTCGGTCACTGCAGCATGCTGGCAGCTGTCTCTTAGCATGGTCAGCATTAAGTCCTCTGACGAACTGCACGTATGACATTTGCTAATGAAGTGAAGAAGATTTCGGCAATTTTCTTGAGACATTTGAGTCCTTTCAAAGCAGTCTTTTGCAACAAACGTGCAGAGTGGTTTATGCTACAATTAGCTGAGTGGACTGAGAGCCTTAAAATCATTATCTTTTATTCACATAGTAAATTCTGGTTTACAGAACTAAATGAATTGAATTTACACATGAAGTAACTGTGGGGAAAAAAGAAGTCGTGTTGGTTGTGCCTATTAAGCTGTGTTTTCTAGTTCAAAGACAAGGAAAGCACACAGTTAGCTTTGTTTAGAAGGAATAGGTTGCATTTCACAGACTGACAGTACCGCAAAGTTAACTACAAATTCCTTTAGAAGCATGATTTGGTTCCCTTGAAGTACAACTTTACAGCTAGGCCACAGGAAGGTCTAGAAAATAAACTTCCTTTATTTGTTTTTAGGAAGTGGTTCGGGTTTTATAGGTAATGATTTGTGCGCCTCTGAACATACCCCAGCACATTATAATTCTGTTTCAGTCCCTCTGACATGATCTACGCACTGGGCTATGGGACGGGGCAGAGCTGTTGACAGGAAAGGAGTGGGAATGGGCTGCAAGGGTACAGCCACCCGGCATGCTGCGGGCTCCTTCACTGTGCCGGTGGGATGGAAGGGCAAAACTCTCCTCAGTCCCTGTTGGCAGGTCCATCCCTGTTTACAAGTCATCATAAAACAGCATGAATACACACTCTGTGGACCATTTCACTCTCCCAGGATAGTCACCGTACAATTATTTGTCCATTAAATTTGTTTTAAAATGTTTCACTCAGGATCATTACACTGAGAAACTATTTACACAATTATTAGGTGCTCTGATATATTGTCGTCTGATACAGTTGTTGTCACTCAGCAAAGTTCATACACACATTTCAGTGCTTCTCAGAATGTTTGGCCGTGAAAGCAAACACTCTTCAGAACACAGTAACAGCAAAAATAGGTTCCCCCCCTGACTTACAGCTTTTCTTCCTACAACTTCATGTCTGGGGTCCATCTCTGCATATGGAGACATTTGCTGATGTAAGCCAAGGATGTGAAATACTCCTGTGTGTACACAGACAGATAATGCTTGTCCTGCATAGGACACCAGCTCTTTTTTTTCTCCGCACTGATATGCTCATATGGGAGAGTTCTTTGCTCAGCGAACGAAACAGGGTAGAGCTGTAGCAGTCGTGCTTTATTCTAGCATCACACTTCACTGAAGACCTCTGAGATCATTCTGTACGTATCTGGGTGGGGTGTAACCCAGATCCCGATGTATGCTGTCTGCAGTAAACTAGCCAACTCTTTAGCAACACACAGAAAAAGTACGGTTGGTGGGACAAGCTGCTGACTTCCAAAATCAATAGCCTCCCAAAGGAGAGTTTATTAAGAAGGGAAGAAAAATCACACACACACAAAATGAAAACACATCTTCTTTTCCTTTCTTTAGCCCTTCTTGCTTAGTTTCTTCTGAGGAAGGTACGCAGCTTTCTCTTTCGCCCATGGTAAATCAGTCGCCTGACCAGGAGGGAGGTTGCCTGGAGTTGCACAGGTAAAAATTTCACAGCCTGCTGTCTTTGTCCTAAGCAAAACATCCGTAGGTGGCTGTCAGGCCTACTGCCCCATCACTGCTCCACCAAACCATTTGTATTTAATTTTTTTTATTTTCTCACAGGATTCTGTCCCTCCTGCCCTTTAATCAGCCTTGATGTTTCCCTCTGAACTCCCTCCAGTATGTCTACATTTTTTGCTGGTATGTATCTGGAACTAAATACAGTGTAATGAGCGCAGAGCAGAGCTACAGTGGAATGGGCACACAGAAAAAAAAACAAAACAACAACTGTGTCTTTGGACTGGGGTAACCGCTGCCTAGCAGACTTAATTTACAAAGTTTTTGTCTGAAAAGGCAAAATATGCTATTTTTCATCTGCAGATAAACTTCTGAATTCTTCCTCCTCCACCCTAATTCCTAGAAAAGAGGGGAACAAAAGGAAACTACTGTGAGTGACTGCTTGTGTTTCAGCTCTGTCTGCCTCTCAACAGACCGTGCACAGACCCGTTAAAACGCTCTGCAGAATTTCTTGGAGCCTGGCTTGTCCAGTTCACCCTTTCTAGCATCGTGCGAGTAATATGCTGTGCAACTGGCCACTCTGACAAGTTTATGGCAACCGTAAATCTATTAAGCCACAATTTGCACTTAATAAAATGAAACAGCAAGTAGTTAAATGAAAGCTCAATCCTAAACTGGAGAACATTTTTCAGGAAAAGTCATTGAGCCTGCCATTGCTACTGCTGCCTTCCTTTGAGAAATTCAATCGTGCTGATTGAGGAAACCTGGAGAGGGCCGGCTATTCCTTCCTTCGGTCCGTAATTGCCCCATAGACTGTTTAATCACCCGTAGATGAAACAAAGCCCGTGCTGTGGAGTCCCGGAAGGGCAGGCACGGGCTTACCAAATGCTTGCTACCCACAGAGCAGAGCCCGGAGCTCATCACGCTGCTGCCGAGCAGCCCTGCCCTCAAAACCAGGAGCTGAGGGCAGATTGCTCGTCCTGCTGTCCCTGGGCCGGCCAGCCTGCCTGCCTTGCTTTTATTACAGTAAAGTCTGCACAAGCCAATTTTTCTGGAGCGGCTTTCAGAGGAGAGAATGAAGGTCTTTCTGCCCGAGAAGACAGGCGGACACTGAGGCACCCGCCAGGACAAGGGCTGCTTGATGCCATCTTGATGAGAAAAGATAAGCCCTGAAAGTTCAATAAGAGGAGCGAGGGTTTACTGGCTCCTGCAGAATACATTCCTCTGTCAACTTTTAAATGTCATTCTCCATACCCCCAGCTCTGTCTGTGCTCCGTATTGCAACATTTCTGGGTGACCAAGTGGATGGCCCTGTTTCACAGGTGAATAGTCTGGTCAGAAACCATATGGCCCAGTTTCATTAACTAGAATAAAAAAAAAGCCTGGCCAGGGCAGACACCGAGAGCTTGCAAACCTGATCCATCATACTAATTGGTTTGGAATCTTAGCCTTTAGTTGAGATTTGAAATCCATTTCCTCCTGAATATAGGCAATTTGCCTAACAGCTCAGGCACTATACGTAACCATGTAAAGCTTGACACGCTGCCCTTGAATCCTAGCTCGTATTTTCTGGAATACATCAAGAAAATGCGGCACTTAAAATAGAGTCACAAGAACTGGCTGCTCCTGGGAGGGCATCGCTGGGCACATATCTTGCCCCCTTCCTAAACTTTTGTTGGGAAGAATTCTTATGAAGATTTTTAATTCACAAAAAACTCTCAGTGCTGACCAATGTGTGCCAATTAAGTTCAGCCCGTTGAATCAACAGTTTCCTGTTACCTGTTCCTTCAGGTAGAACTGCGGCTGATACCCCTGCCCTTTCCCAGGCTTCTGCGCAGGGACCTTTCCTGCCTGAAAACAGTGGGGACACCTGTTTTCCGAGCGCGGAAGGCCAGCACCTGAAATCCTAGGAATGGGCCCGCTATTGAGAAAAGGCTGCTTGATAAGGCAGCCACTGTGATAGGCAGCGGAAATTTGATGATGAAAGGAGATGCCTAATAGATTAATCTGGTGTGATTTGCCAAACACAGGGTTTTCTGGAAGATTATCCACACTCGCAATAGGAAGCCCTTTGTTTTGTAAAAGTCCCCACTTATCATGGTATTCTTTATCTCAACAAGAAACATAATGGTTTACTTGTTTACATGCATGGCAGATATATTCAGAGCTGGGCTTAGGAACTGTGAACTCCTTTTCATTTGAAATGTTTCCAGCAGGCAGGTTATTAGCTGAGGGGGAACAAGCAGTTGGACACACATAAAATTTAAATCTGCTTTGCTTAGATTGGCAAAAATGAATGTTATTTCATCCACTGGGAAAATGTTTTACTTCCTGCTCAAATACCTCTGGAAGAAAATCACAAGCTCATTTGTAGCCATCATATATGTATGTATATGTTTTTTTAGAGTTAAGTGGTGTGTCTACAGAAATGTATTTGTTACTGTATACCAGTTATTTTCCACTAATATTAATTATTTTATTAGCTTGTCTTTACTTCTTCAATTTTACTTTGCTTACTATAAAATGTGACTGATGGCTTTACATTATTTATACTGAATGTGTGGCTGGAATGTAGCCCTTGATGTACCTTGGATAGAACTGCTTTGGTTTCTGGAACTGATTTTTAAATACCTCACACATCCGGGACTGCAGAACTACCAAAGCACTGTGTTCTTGAATTCTGAAAATAAACAAAAAATAGAAAACAGCTTTATTAAAGCCCTTTTTAGCAATCTTATATCAACAAAGTTCTTCGTAGAATGCAGTATTAAGCTTGCTGAATGCACAACATACATGCTGTACAAAGGTCTGGGCAGCAAGAACATGCTTTGTATTAAAGGAGCTGGAGGACCGGAGTTTAACGGAGTTGTTTTTCTGTGCTCCTAGGCGGTAGCATATTGTGTGTACCATATAGGCTTTAAATGTACTGCAGAGGCAGCCAGTTTCCATATCATAAGAAGAACGAGGTGGGGGGTCACTTCAAACAAGACTAAAAGCAAGAGAAGGCAAGTAAGAGAGCTGCTTGCCCCGATGCCACAGGATTAGCTATGTGGACCTACCTCTGCAATCCGCTGCAGCCAGCACAACAGCGAGGAAGAAACAGAAATTAGAAAGAGGGGGAAAATGGAGCTGGAAATCTGATAAATCCATCAAAAAGAACAGATCTCCAAAGATTTGTCTGTCTAGACCAGTGGACGGCTTACAAACAGGAGTTAGTGGCTCATGCAAATGGATACAGTGTAATGAAAAATTACTATGGAGTAATGCTTGGCATAGACAAAGGATTTTATTTTACCTGTAGGACATATTTTATGGTTTATGAAGACATTGGGAATCTACTTTCTGTTTTCTGCTTTCATATTCATAGTTTACATTACTTGGTTCACAATGTGTTCAGGCACACATTGCACTTTTTTCTGTCTGCTCCAAATCTTCCCGTAGCTCAAACCGCACTTAAAGCCAAGATCTGCAATTCAGTGTAGTCAGTGCACCCCTGAAACTGAGAGGTCTGGGGAAGGCCCTCAGAATTTGATTGGAATTAGTGCAAAATCATCACAATCTCCAAAATTTCTTCTTCAGGCTTGCAGTTTCCATACAGTGTCCATAAAACCCTAGGGTGGAACCAGCAAGAAGAATCAAATATGACCCCCCCCAAAAAAAACCCAAACCAAAAAGCAAACCTGCTTTCTAATGTCATTTCTTCTTGTTAAGTTTTACCCCAGTTTCATTAAAGTATCTGAATAAAGGCACATGCGGGAAGATAACAGCATCTTCTGGCCTCATTCGATGGGACTGCTTTCAGAGGAAAGCCCTTAGCAAAGCAAGAGTGACAGCCATACTCTCTTAACTGTAGCGGCAGAGACAAAAAAATAATTTCTTTATGTATATTTCTGGCATTTAGTTCTTTCTTCACTTATATTGAAACAACTGCATTTCCGGTACTTTCTTTATTTTTAATTTTTGCTGGTGATTAAAACATTCTAGCGAAGATGAGGTGATTAAACGTTTTAGCCTTTTAAGGCATATCGCTTCCACAACAAAAATGAAAACATTTCTCATTAGTGGAAGTATGTTCAGGCTTACGGTTCGCACTACTGCTTCTCTATCTCTTATCTTGAATTTATTAGTATAGGCTTTTAAAAAGCTCCTTGATTTATTTTTTGTTTTTAGCAAATGCATGACACTGATTGGGTTGTCATTATAAGCTTATGGTTACGTCACCAGACCCTAAAAACTTCTGTTTGTATAAATACTGAAATATTATATCTGACAAGACTTCTCCTTAGAAAGCATCTTCTGGATTAGTCAAGTTTCTGCATGCACACTCATAGATGACCTGTGGCCTTGTAACCCGGCCTCAGCAACAAATTTTTCCTGGTGATGTCATAATATTTGCATTAGAAGCTAACTTCTACAAATAAGTTTTGTTTTCACTATTATTATTTTAATGCCAGAAGCAGAAGTGTCTATCCTCTTCTCAAGACTCCTGGAGGAATATGTGCCTCCTTGAGCAGAGGAAATACAATGCCAAACTGAAAACGGGCAGATGCACCACAAAGGACGTGGCCCTTCTGATGAGCCATGCTATAGCGCAGTGCGCTCCAGAGGAATCTTCAGCAGTGGTTTAGACCAGACGAGAAGCGCGTTTCTGAACATTGCTGTTCCCATTCACTATGCTTTGGTTCACAGTACAGAGTGGTCTTACAACACATACAATAAACATTTTTTGGGTGAAACTAAGTCAGATGTGCTCCAGGACTGTTCCTAGTGCACTTCAACAGGTAGCTAACAGGTCCCAGAACCAGGCACAAACTAGCCCAAAGCAAGCCCTCTCTGACACACGCCTGGTTCTCGGCACCAACAGATTTGCTCCGCTGATCTGCTCACACCAGTCTGTACTACCTGCTACTGTACACATAGCTGCTGCGCCCAGCACTAATTTTGCCATATGGAAGGAAGTTTATGTGAATAAAAACACAGCGGTGGATTTCAGAGCAGATTAAGATCTCCTGGCGCAAACAGAAGCACGTGCTGAACGGGTGGTTTGCTGAGAGGCAGGGCTTCAGCTGAAGCAAAGCGTCTTGGTAGATGTACAGAGGAAGCCCGGACGCTTCCATGTGGGATTGTTTGCTGCACGCTGCTGCTTCCCATCAGATCTGTCACTTGTCATTACAACAGATGTTTGTGAGTGTGACTGAACAAAAGAAAAGGCTCTATTTCAAACCAGTGCCCTGTGTTCTTCTGAATGTCCATCACAGGGAAATTCCTCTTAAAAATGAATGAAAGACTACTGGGAAAAAATGCCATATATAACGATAAAGTAGCAGGCGGTTATACATCTCTGGATAGTGACACAGGCCCTTTAGTGTTTCTGGTTTGCCATTAGAGAGGGACAAGACAGATCTTTGTGCCTGGAAACTCCTGGGTTGTTTTTTTGCTTTGTTGCTCCAGTTAGGTCTGGTAAAAGATACCAGCTCTCCTGACAAGCCTTGACTTGGTTGTAAACTTAGATCATCCAAGCTACAACAACAAGAGGACAAACTCCGCATAGTGCAAATGTAATTTGCAGGGTCAGCATGAAACTGATCCTGGCTCTTGGATGAAGAGAGAGCTATATATGTTGTGTCACATCCACGGAGCTGCCAGCACCTGCTAAGAACCTTCAACGCTGACTGCAGCCAAAGTGAGCTGAGGTCACGCTTCAGGCACACCAGGGTGGATGAAGTCATTGTGTTCAGCGACCCTGGCTAAAAGTAGTGGGGATGTATACATACTGTGAAACCACAGTCCTCTGTCCACCCCCTGTTCCAGTTCTCCTTGGGCCTGCTTTATGGAGGAGATGCAGAAAAGGTAGCCTTTTGGTTGTATGAAACAGCTACAAAAAATTTTTTCTACATTGTTAGATTAGGTACAGGCTTGGTGTGTCTGGCCAGGATTTATCCCATTGTATATTCAAGGTTTTCCAGAAGATGTTGAGTATGTCTTAAACTCATCTTTGAAACAAATGCATGGAGTATGTGTTACAATATGTATTCCGTTCTACTGACCTCCCTAATGGTAAGACAAATATTGGAGAAATCTTTACCGAACAGAAGGATGACTTTGGCATGTCAGCTCTCCACCGCTGGATCTCAGGCAACAGAACATTTATTGTTTTCAGGTCTCTGAGATTTTTTTAAAAGAAAATCTTGGATTTTTGGCAGTTGCAAATAAGAGCTTAAAATTCAGACAAAATAATTGTTGTTTCTGGCACTCATCCAAAGGACTAAATGCAACATAAAAAGTAATATGCTTCTGTCTGTACCTTAATGTCAATGAAGTGTGCTCTTATTTTGTCCTCCTCATCTTTATACGTGGATGGATTTGTCATCTTTTGTTTCTTTGGTCCTCTTCCCTGCACTACAAGAGTACATGTTGTGTGACATCCCTTCACTCTCTCATTCAACTGTATACGTCCAGGAGCTGACACGGTAGCAAAAGGTCATCAAACCTATAAATGAGTGTGATCTTTGTGTAGAAACTCATACTCTTTCGCATGAGAGGGACAGCTTCCATTATCTAGTTCGGTGTCCAGCATACCACAGAAGTAAATGCAGCTGTTTCATTTTGGAGCCAGTAGACAGTTCCCATCATCAGTAGCAAAATGACAGCTGTTGGATTCATGCTATCTGCTTCTCCCCTCTCTGTGTCTCTGCTCTTTCCTATCCCTGACCTAGCCATCCTGCCCATGGCTCATCACTACCCATGAAACTGGGTGGAACTATTTTCAGTTGTTGTCTGTAGAGGAGTCACCTTGCTAGTTTCAGCCTTGCAAGACTCTTCACTTAAAGCCAAACCATCACCGGACACAGAGATCCCTCCATCTCTTCCCTATCCTTCTGTATGATGCACATGGCAGAAGGATCTCGATTGTCTTCTGCCAGTTCAAACAAAGGCTGTTCGGGAGGAATGAGTATTGCTGTTGCCATGCTTCTCTCCCACACAAATGATGATCATTTATAGCAATTTACAATAATACAACTTTGGAAAATATACATTGGAGGAGAAAGTGTTGTTTTAAGAACTATGTGGAATTTTCAACATAAAACTAAGAAAAGCAAAGGCAAGTTCTAGTGGTAAAACATTTAAATCCCTGCATATTTGACAGATTATTCCACATGAATGATAATGATTTGTTGTAAATATCACCATAGCAGCTACATATAAATATATACAGTGTAGTCTGCACTTCAGAATAAAGCAAGGTTTATCTTTATTACCCGGTATGCCACTGAGAATAGAAACATCCCCTTTGTATTCTTGAGAAAGGAGACCCAAGGATTGCCTGTCTTTTATTTTTTTCTTTTATTTAAATAGTGAGAAAATTGCAATGCGCCCTAGACAGAATATGTTGGCAATTGCACATTGGATAGACTTGAGGGATGAAATGTGAGAATCCCAGAGACAAAAAAGAAGGACGTTGTCAGGAACAGAAACTTAGACTTGGTAGCCACCCTCCTAGAGATGGTAAAAAAATGAAAATGAGATAGGTTGCCAAGAGATGAGTTGGAAAAGGAGAAAGGGAGCCATGAAAGAAAAAGCCTTAAGAAGCCACAGAAAGGCAGAGGAAGAGGAGAGACAGTGAAAGGACCAGAGGAAGGGAAATACTGAGCAGCTCCACAAGCATAAGAAAATCAGAGTTGGAAGCAATTCAGTTGTCCAAAGGAGCGAGTGACCACAGAAGACCAGCAGTGGAGAAGCAGCAAGAGAAATCCACTTGTAGAAGATAGCGATCACCTGCAAGAAAGCTGGTGCAGGGGAAGACGTATGAAAGGGCAGCCCCTGAGTCAGGGAGTGCAGAGAAGGTGGAAAATGACAGAGCCTGTGAGGGAACCACTCTGTCCACTCTGTACGTGGTCATCCCCACCTCTGCCCCTGTGGCACGGGCTTGATGAAGAAGCCATGTCAGACTGTATGGCTGTTAATGTAGCTGAGGGTCCTGATCATCTTCCTTCTCAGACAAACTACATTTCTTTAGGCCCATCCTGAGGGGAGAAGAAAGCTTTCCTTTTATTGTTATGGCTGTTGATCTCGCGCTAAGAGCAAGGTCTGAACAAGTTCCTCCTCCACTTAGCCGGTTTACACCATCCCTCTGAAGGCATTTGAAGGTAGTGCCTAAGCCGGGGGTCAGGTGTCTCCGGCTCCCACACAGTCAGCAGAACAAGACAGGTTGCTCCAGGCAGCAATTCAGGGCTCCCAGCACAAGCTTGTTTGCTTGACTTCCCTCAGGAAAAAACATTTTCGCTCCCTGGCCTGTGAAAGAGACCTAAGGAGTCCAGCTCCCAATGGGCAGCACTCCACCACCAAGTCTCCCAAATCAGCTCCACGTTTCTTCTGCTGAAAGCAAAAGCTGTAGGTGCAGTAAAGTTAAAAGCTTGATCCTATATTAATCCTATACCAGGATTCTTTCTTCCTCTTTTTACTTTTTTTAGTGGGTCATTTCCTTAACACTTTTCATTCTAATTAAGAATTTTGTGTATATCAATCGCTTGTAGACCTAAGCAATGATTAAAATACTTGTGCAAAATAAGAGGAAGAGTTGGAAATCTAACACACTCACTCTGCAGTGAAGAATTTGAACAGAAGTTTAACGTTTTGTCCTTTAAAAGAAGCTTATGTTGTATGCGCTGGTGTGGAAATACCATAGATCCTGTTTCAATTAAATGACTTCATTGAAAGAGCCATAGCATGAAGATCGAAAGCTACTATTTATTGAAAGTGATAAATCGTCCGAGGATTATGGTTCATAAACATGAGACTCACCGTCTAGCAAAAAACTGTAATAACTACCTTAGGCATATTTAAAAACAAGCTGTTCTGTGAGTAGCTCACAGAGCCTGATCCCCTGTATGTTTGTGTCTCATATCCTCTGTACGTTACTACTGTATTAACCCTATTCATCTCTCACGTCCCTACTTGATAATCCCTTTTGGCAAGAGAGAGCACAGCCTGAAGCCAGCCCAGAGCCATGAGTTTACTGGTGAGCTGGCCGCTACGTGGCCAGGAGCATCCGTTGTGCATCTGGCCATTGCCAGAAGCAAAGTCGGCTTTGCTGAGCAGGGGCCAAGTTACCTGGAAGAACAAATATGTTTTTTCTCTTCCATCCAACCACAAATTTTCATGGCAGTTATTAGAACTTAATGATGTTTGGGAGTTCTCCTTCCCTCTCAAATGTGGTTGAAATTGGCCTGAATTTTTGTGGGGGCAGGAGGAGGTAGGGGGGAAGAAAGAGAGAGAGAGAGAGAAAGCAGGGCTAAAAATAACAACATTTGGATTTTTCCAGGCCATTTATCCTAGAATATTAGAAAATGCAATATGTAGAAGAATACCTTTTTTTTTTCCCACTAAAGACACAGAGTAGCAGACATAAATTGATTAATTTTATTTTGATCCAGTAATACACTTTTATATGCATTGACAGCTGCATTTTGAGCTCTGTATTTTTCATCTCCCAAAAGGATGGACAACACACCATGGAGTCATTTGGCCAGTGGGGAAAAGAACACTTTCCAGTGTGTAGTTTATTACAGACATAAGCCCACAGCTGTGTGAGGAGCATGTTGGTAGAACCACGTGTTTATACCAGCTGAGGATCTATCACTTATCTGTAATAGTGTGGTTCCCAAGAACCTACTTAATACTTGATTATATGGTTATTTTAAGAATTCTACAATGGCCGATGAGAGAAATCTGTCTTCGGTAGTCTCGTCTTATTTATACTCTAGGTCACACAACTATTACTGACAATATGTATTAAAAAACTAAAGGGAGTGTTTTTAAGTCTGTGCCATTGTGTTCACACTACTCATCAGTAAAGTGATTTATAATTTTGGGGAGCTGAAAACCTTTCTTTCACGTAACCGGGCTCACGGGCTGGTCCACAGGCACAACTGAGATTATCAGGGGGGTGGAATGAAGTTCCAGTCCTACACACTAACGCCAACACCAAGATACCGTAACTCCAGGACAGTCCCCACTGCTTTTTGCATTTTGATGTAATGGATAAATATCAATTATTATTTTTGAGACTATTATCCTCCCTCAAGTTCGTATTTTCACACTGGTTTCAATGTGGCTTATTGCATCTTAATTACAAATCTCGCCTCTCTTTTCCGTGCTTATCTCCTTGGAATCCGATTAAACGCCACAGAGGTGCAAGACACCAGATCAGCATGTAGCAGATGAGATGCAGATGCATCTTGCAAAGGCTTTGCCATTATTTATGGTGTAATTTACAGATTTCATCAAGTGTCACTCAAAGGAAATAGGTTTACACACACACACATTTATCTCTGTCTTTCCTCGTACCCTCCCACCTTTATTTCTTTACTTTCTTTTTCTGTGTCAGTGTATCTCTACTGTTCTGTTGTTCTTATTTCCTTGAAGAATGGCACCATTTTATATGTTTTGATGTCTACAGTGAAAAAAAGAAAAAGAAAATGGATCAGTGTGAACAATCACTTTGCATAATGGGCAATGGCCAAGGAAATCCTGCTGCAAAGTCAGCAAAGAAGCCAAAACTTTTAAATTTCACTGCCTCCAGTGCACATCAGCCTAATGTTCACTCCACCAGGAAAAACACGGAGAACTTAGAAATCTAATTGCATTGATCTTCAGGGGTGTTTTTTAGTTGCTGTCACTCCAAAGCTGTCAATACAAACTCTCAGAATAAGATCTTAGTGCCTACAGTGCCTTGTTCTCATTTTTAAAAATTAATGACAGTGCATCTGTCCATAGTCCAGATGTCAAGATGCCAAACTTTTCTTTTTCACTCCCACAGGAATGTTGGTGGATACACAGATAGGGATGAGAGTTTTCTTCAGATCAGCTTTTTACACATATACTGTTTCACATTAAAAAAAATTAAGAATCATGTGTGTGGAGAATGAACAACTTTATTTGTAGGGAAATCACTGTTTTGTCTGTTCTTGATTTATTAGACATTCAGTTGCTTTCTGAATATATCATCTGGGTTATTGTACTCCAGAAACACTTTGCAGTCTTCTACCAACACAATAATCAGTTGTGTTTACATTACAATCAGACTTGGCTCATGCCTGTAAAGTCATCCCATTTTACATATTTACACACAGACTTTGTATCCGCTCTTTCTCCCAACAGACCACAAAAAATGCAAGGAATGGTTCATAAATTCTAAAGTCAAACCTGCAAGAGTTTAAAAATGTCGGGATAAGGCTGCTGCTTAAGGTAGAAGAATAACTGGTATTTGGGATTAGGAGGTGGTCATATGTGGACTAACTCTGGAAGAAGAACTGGGGTATTCTCTCAGTGCATTTTAGCACTACTAGCAGGCAGGAGAGAAAATTGAACTGTGACCATCCGGCATCCCGAGACTCATTCCGGGCTGTGGATGAAACAAGGAAAAACAGGCTTTTAAGAAATGGTGAACGAGAGCAAGCTTCCACTGCCATGATGTTTTTCATAGACAGTAGGTTAAAATCACTGCAGGCAAATGTAAGGCTTGGATGTGCAGCTTCATGGGCTGAAGCTCTGCTACCTGTATTCCAAATGTCAATCAGCTGGATTTCAACACGTGGAAATTACAACCGCAACTCTTGCTTTATGTGAACAGGTTTGCTCTTGCAAGTCTTTCAAAGGTAGGAATTTTTGAACAGGAATTTCTCATGAAATTTGCATGAAATACCATTTGGATGAAAAGCGATCACAGAAGGGAAAAAAGAAAATATTACTTCAGGGTACAGACAGCACCGAAAACATTTAAATTGCATGTCCCTAGTCCTGGCACAGTACTTTGTGTGGCTACTGGGGAGGAATTGATATTTTTATTAGACAGCTCTGCAGCAGCCCTATTTGATGACTTGAAAACTGTGGAAAACATGTTAACCCCCTCAAACACTTACCAGTCTATCTGGAAGGCCAAGTGACTTGACCTGCAGTACAGCAACTTGCTAAAGAGCCTGTGCCTTTTGAAGCACAAATGGTTCCCTTCATTTGATGCAAAGTACTGGAAAGAAAAATCAAACAGGCAAAAATCACAGGAGTTCACAGGAGTGTGAATTCAGTGAAAATTACCTGGAGGTTGAATTTAATTGGCAATTGCAACATTGTTTTATCAGGTCGAATGGTGACTCACTGAGCTAAAAATCTGTATGCAACAGCACAGTGAAAAAAAATGTGGTTAGGAAAAGCATCACCAAAATCTCACAAGGAAATATCGGGCATGGAAGTGCTAAAATAAACCCTTTGCCAAATACTTGTTGGCAAGGACAAACGTTGTTGTTTTCATTCAAGCCTATAAAAAGAAAAAAAAATCACTCTAGGACCTATTATTTGTAGCTGTGTTTTCTCCGAAAACTTTTCCTGCATGAAAGGCACCATACGCGTTGTTTATTATCATTTTAAATCGGTGAAGTTTGGATTTTCTTCCTCTCTGAAGTGATTCCGGAGCATAGTCTGCGTCGGAAAGATTTTAGATGAAAAGTAAGCATAAACAGTTTAAGAACACTAACATCACAAAATTATAATTAATTTATGCAAAAAGCCATAATAAAAGCACATTGTAAGATTGTAGTGTTGTGGTGAATAAATAAAAAAAAAAATTAACACTCTTGCAGCAGATTATCTTTTTCTGTATTCTTTAAATGTTCTGATTCCAGATTTGAAAATGCTTTCCTATGTCAGTGACAAACTTAATAGAGTCCAATTAGTTCCACAAGGCACTTTCTGATGCACAAGCCCCTGGCTTGATTGCGGTGAATGGTGGGTATTTCCTGTGTTTAAGTCCACATATGGATTGAGTAAGGCAGTGGCAGAGAGACTACTGTTTTCCTTCACTACATCTTCATTTCTTTTTCACAGGCTAAGCCTTTTTTGTTTTTCCTGGCTCTGTTGTCAAAACATTGACCTGAGTTTTGGCTCACAGTATTGGAATACGAGGCCAAAACAATTCTCTGGAAACCAGTGTGGCAAAATGTATTTTAAATCTATACATTCACCATTCAACCATGGGAGTAACCGCGCCCACTGCCCCACTCTGTGGTTTAAAAACAACATGGGTTTGCCCCCAGAACGGTTTGATTTATTTGACAAGCTTTTTCAAGCTGAGTATATCAACATTTAAACCGTTCTGAGGCTTGGCTTCCTACGTCACTTGTACGGCAAGTATTAAAACACACTCTAATCATTTTCTGCCTCTATTAAAGTAGACAGGGTGAATGCATTGTGCATTCTGCAGGATTTCTTTGAAAACCTGTCAGTCTCTCCCAAGACAGACAGGCTACAGTGATTCTTTCTTTCCCCTTGAAAACATACAGTTGGGACCTTTTCAATATTCTCTTTTCACATCCTTTTTGGAAAATACATCATTGTAATAACTATGTACAGCTAATTCCTGTTCGTGACGTATAAAAGTCCAATGTAAAACAGTAAAAGATGACACATTTAAGGGATTCTTCAGAAAATGTAGCATAATGCACAAGTACCCACTGCAATGACATTGCAAGTGATTTTCCTGCGTTGTCAGACGCCTGAGGGGATTCTCTTTCCTCAGGGCTAACGAGGAAGACAAACAAAAACTCAGCTGTAAAGCTGACACTGGGACAAGACCTATTTTGCACACATAATCAGGAAAATTGAAGTGTAGAGACGGTGTGTGGTAGATTAAATAATCTACCCAAAGAGAAACTAACAGTTTAAGTGCTAGGATGTAATTCCCCTGAGCCAGAATTCCTGTATGATTTACTTCCAGCTTTTTTCATTCCCTTTTTCGCGCTGGGTGCCACATCACGGAGCCGGGCCTCTGTCACCGTCGATCGCGTGGACGAGGTCCACGGAACAGCCCCCTACAGAAACACGTGCACAGGCAGGCGACAATACGCCTAAATCCGGGGTAAGTGGTGCTTCTGCCTTGAACCACCCATAAGCGATCCGGGTGACAGGGGAACCAAATTTCGGTATCCCGCCTGGATTCACTCCCAGGCTGCACAGCGGAACCAGAGGGCGGGCCAGAAAGTGCCTTTCGTCGTTAAACAAAACCTGAACCCCCCAGGCAAACCTGCTCCGCTGTGCGTGCTGCAGAAGGCTTTGCGGGGAGGCTGGGGATAGGTCTCCGTTTGTGAGCGCAGGGACACGTTTCACGGCTCCCCTCTGATCTCCGCCCCCCCCCCCCCCCC
>Ga0065711_1007149_pt1 | contig 21941 bp, 16 predicted proteins | sample Hoacrofraction12_FD_59098 | JGI IMG/M metagenome (GOLD analysis project Ga0065711, IMG submission 59098) | Hoatzin crop microbial communities from Cojedes, Venezuela - Epithelial fraction 12 v2 (version 2) | ecosystem: Host-associated > Birds > Digestive system > Esophagus > Crop | place... | reverse complement strand
CTGAGGGTGACGGAGCACTGGAACAGGCTGCCCAGGGAGGCTGTGGAGTCTCCTTCTCTGGAGATATTCAAGACCGGCCTGGACAAGGTCCTGTGCAGCCTGCTGTAGGTGACCCTGCTTCGGCAGGAGGGCTGGACTAGATGACCCACAGAGGTCCCTTCCAACCCCTACCATTCTGTTGATGACAGCAAACTGGGAAGGGATGCAAGTACTTTAGAGGACAGGGATAACATTTTAAATGATTTTGACAAGCTGGAGAAGTGATCTGAGGTCTGCAGGGTGTTCAGTAAAAAGAAACGCAAAAAGCCTGCTTTAGTCATAAGACGTGAATACAGAAATACACAATGGAGAACTAATGGTAAGTCACCAGCAGAGTGGAAAATAATTTGGCAATTACTGTGATTCACAAGCTAGAAATGTGTGTGTGATGGTGCCGCAGAAAAGACAACTCCCATTCTTGGATTTACTGGCAGGAATGTCATGTGCAAGACACCGGAAGTATTTAACATGCTCTGATCCATAATGATAAGGTCCCCGCTAGAGTGTTACTCTGTCCAGGGCCGGTAACCACACTTTAGAGAAAGGTATGACAAGCTGCAGACAGAGTGGAGGAGAAAAATAAGTATGACAGGACAGTTACAAAACATGATTTGTGCATAAATTCAGGGATTCTGCTGTGCTCACGATGGGGAAAATGGGGGGATAGGGGTGAGGGGAGGGCAGGAACCCATACCACCTCATCAGAGGTTACAGTAAGAAGGAGGGACATCAAAATTCCTCTGTCTGCTAGGGGTAGGACACAAGATAATTGGCCTGATTTGCATGAGTGAGATGTATTTAAATCCTGCAGCCTCTTTTATGGGAGATTTTTAGGAACAGGTTTGTCAAAAAAGAAAGGTTAATGCTGCTCCAGCGTGACAGAAGGTGGACCCGTGGCTTTTCTGTGGGGAGCTGCTAAAAATGGAAGAGTGTCTCAGAAACCATTGCCCGCCCCAGCAGCCGCCTTCTATGGGGAGGCAGGAAAGAATCCCAGTCGATGGAGGTGGCCGAGAAGCTCTTGAAGGAGGTGGCCGAGGGACAGGTAAGGAGCAGCTCTGGTCTGGTGGCCTTTCTCCGCTAGAGACAGGCACTTCCCAGGGCCCAACACAACCCCACCGTGGCACCCACTTGAGACTTGGGGAGCTTGTGTTTCCGTGGCTGTTGATCGAACTCAGTATGTAAATGGTCTGTTCATTTTATCTTTTCTTTTGCTGCGAAGGTGGAGTGATGGGAGTTTTATTACAGCACAACCGTTCTTTAGTAAGGTAGTTAATGAGCTGTCAAGATTTCTGTAATAAACTTCTCTTTCAGAGTGGTAAGTAATAACTCACTGCAAGATGATGCGTATTTTTAGTCATTGCTCAGAAACGTGTTTTACCGATTTTGAGAAATAAACCTCATCTTTTTCAGGAGCGTTATCACTCAGTAAAAACAGACTGCAGGGCCTTCTCAGAGCAACTTTTTTTGTTTTCAAATTACTCCTTTTTACTTATAGCGAAAGTGTGTGTGCTATAGAGTTGTAAAACTGCAGAGGAAATTGGGAAATTCTGGCTCGTTAGTGTCATTCTCTCTGCCCCGTGCTATTTCTCTCTTCCTGCCTGTGCTTCTCACGGGAAGACGCCTAATCCTGGCCACCGGCACCCAGGAGCGCATGGAGCTCCAGCCAGGACACGGTGGTGCTTTACAGCAGAGCCGGGGTACTTCTCTACAGCACGCTTGCTTGACTTGACATCTTTTGAATTAAAAAATGACAATTTTTATTTGCTGTCCTCAGTCCTTTCCAACATACATTGCCCACAACTGTGCTCAAAGGGGGCAGGGAGAGAAGATCAAGCTATTTGTCGTAAATAATTTGTCTGAAAGCACGTTTCCTTTTGCAATCGATGTGCACACAGTTTGCAGTCCATGACTTCAATAACTGTTTAAAGTTTTACAGTGTGGATATACTTCAGCCGATTTTCATCCTGAGCTTTCTGCTGCCTTTCCAATTTTTGTGCCTTATGGCTGGTCAGAGAAATCACGTGCTCTTGTTTCTGGTCCATGAGCTGATCCAGGCTTTATGGCCAGGAAAATTCCCTCTCTCACTTGCTGATTATGCTCAGATGCTTTTTTAGTATTCCAGAAATGTGTCTGCAAATAGTAAAAGCACATTTTGAGGAAAGCTGCAAGTGCCTTTTTTGAATATTCACACAGGTCTCAACAGGGCTTTTAGCTTCTGCACGCCTCTTGCAAAACACAGAAAGTTTCCTGCATTGGCGTTTGTGAATAAGCAAATACAAAAGGGCAACAAATGCCAACAAATCTGTGTTAGACCCAGCAGCGCAGGAGCAGCCCGTCTTCCCGCTGCTCGTCTCCAGCTCCCGCGCTGGCAGACTGATGGTTGCATTGCTAACCTTGGCACCTGCCCTCCTGATTGCTGGGGATCCTTTCTGTAATCGCCTGCGTTTTACTTACCGAGAATGAAGCAGTATTTCTGCTGGCTCTTCTGCTTCCCTCCCTCCAGGAGAGTGACTGAGGGGGTGAGATGTTTTGCTTATGACCTCTGGTGGTAAAAGGGAGGCTTTACAAACCCGTTATTTGCACCAAATATGACCATGAAAAAAGTAGGCAGCCTTTTTTGCTATCAAGAATCAGGCCGTAGCTTAGTTGGGGATGCGTTTTTACCAAACACCGAATTTCCCTTAAGCACGTCCTTACATGATACGGAGTTGATTGAACGAATGCAGTCACACAGTGCCAGCGGCAGAGACACGCTGGGGAACGTGAGCAGCTGTACTTATCCGCTTCTCAAGTGCTTGCTTTCCAGGAGTGTCCTTGTTCTATGATGGTTTATTTTAGTACATCTCCTGCTCTAAAATAATGTACTAAAAATTATACACCTTTTTAGCACTGAATACTTTGTTTACAGAATTCAATTTATTTCTCCTTTTCCAAGCACTTTGCACCAGAGAAGCCATGATCCTGTTTACATCAGTACAAATCTGTAGGCAGGGCAGAATCCGGCCAGATTTTGGTTAACTCATCTGCAGAACCACAGTAAAATGTGTACATGTAAACTGTGCATTAACTAAATACATATAAATATTAACTGCATATTACTGAGGAGGAAGCTGTGGAAAATGGAAATCAAGCAACATACACAAATTTGCATAAGAAAGGCAGTATTTGGTACAGGACAAGATAACTGCAACCTGCTCTTGTCTTCAGACAGCTGTCAGGTCAGAACAACAACCAAACCATTTTCCTCCTTTGCACCAGCCCTAGCTGCTGCCCCAGCTCCTGCCCAAGCGCTGGAGGTGGGTCATTGGGTCTCTATTGTCCGGTGGATTAAGTCTCAATCTCTACCTGAGGGCACAAAAAGGGACAGTTTTGCCCCCTCCCCATGGGGCAGTCCTTCCACATCTCACAGCAGTAAGGTTGCTCCCTGGTGGAGAAGGGTTGAAGCGAGGCTCCATCTCCATGCTGCATCTCCATCCTTCCGTCTCAAGCTGCGTGGAAAATCGCAGGGCAGGTTTTTCACTAGGACCAGACAACCCTTTCCTAAACCGCCCAGCAAAAAAATGAGGTGTCATTTCCCAGACCCTCAGCAGTGCAGCAAAATCCTTCCCCTGTGAAGTTCAGTGTGGGAGAAACGGCACTAAGAAACCAAAGGAAGGGGACGTGCTGCAGGAGTCTGCATTTCCCTTGCAGAGTCCTGCAAAGAAAGTGGGTCACCGTGGTGAGCCTGGCAGCAGGGCTGCACCCTGCCAGAGCATGTCAGCCTACTTTTAGCCTTGTGTTTGCGTAGATCCCGCCAGTCTGTCCTTAGTTGTAAGACCACTGACTTCACTGGGACCTTTCCTTTGCTCAAATCCTGGCGTTTCTCTGGGCTAGGTCAGCAAAGATGGCTTTCTGAAGTCCTCAGTTTGTATTAATGAGGCCAGATGTTTTTGAAGTCGTCTTCTCAAAAGTTACTGTACAAATCTTTCTCTTTTATTATGTGTGCTGTAAGAAAGGCAACGTCGCTTTTCGTGCAATGTGGTATCAAAAGGGATGTCTGCGCAGCGGCAGCTGCAGGAAGAGACACGCTTTCTTCTCCTAGAAGTCAGGGAATATACAATTTGTTACCAGGCTAAGCAATTAAATCGCATTTGGAAAGAGTTTCATTATAGATAGCAGACAAAGTCCTCTCAACAGATGGACATAAAGTCACCACATTTCAGACATTTGGTTGAAGACAGTCCAGTTCTGAAGTCACCTTGGAGACTTGTTGTACCTGCTATATGTACCTCAGCTTCAGCACCTGTAACCCACACCACTAGGAGCTGTGGTCTCAGAGAAGGCGAGTTGCAGCCCAGATTCATGCCAGACCAGTACATCCCACCCCATATCTGAATTGTCCCTGGGAACTGCCTGTCTCTGGCCTTCCAGTGACCACAGACAGAGACGGTGATGGGGACGAGCCATTTACCAGGCACTCCAGTTACATGCACGAGTTTAAGAAGGACAAATCCGGACTGAAGAGCCCACAGTTGCTGCAGGGGAATAGAAGTCCTGGAGACCTAAGAAATGAGCTCTGTTAAATGCAGGGTGGTGGGGAGGGGTGCTGGAGGATTTAAGCATTTGTCCAAGTGCATGCAGGTGGTCTGGGTGAGACTCAGGGGTGGACAGAGTCTCCAGTGCCCTTGTCCTAACTGTCTCAGAGAAGTGTGAAACGGGTTGCTGCAGTCTGATAGCTCTTCCTGGGACTGGCTGTGAGAAAGGAGAATGAAAAAAGCCATCAGAAAAGCAAAGACAACTAGCCAAGTGCTCATCTCTCCACTGGCTAGCACTTCCAAATCCAAATATTCATAGCAGAGGAAGTTTACCATGTTTGTGACAAACCTCTGAGATCTCCTACTGTGTCATTACCCTGCCAGAGTTTTGTCCCAAGGGCTTCACAGGCTTTGTATGTTTAAAGTATCGACGGTGGCTCTGCAACGAGATGGAAGGCAGGCTCTCATTCCTCCTGGGCACGTGCCACAGCATCTCGCAAATCCCCGGAGCAGGATTCATCACCTCAGCTCCATGAGAACATTGCGTGGTAGCCCAGGTGTGTTGCAACACCAACAGGAGCCCTTTACAATGTCCCCTGCGGGACCGTGGCCCACATTGTGGGTGCTGTCACGGATCCAGTGACTCAGACCGTCCATAAACCAAAGTCCATCCATAATGGGGCATTTACAAAGGCTGAAACTAGGTCCAGGGTCTCTAGGGAGGAAGCCTGAGAGATCAGAGACCAGATGCTGGTCAAAAAAGACTTACCCATTCCTGCCCCACTCCAGCACTAACAGTGTGAAGGCTCTTCCATGGAGTGCCACCCGGTTGCTGCTGTGCTACTGCTCCTGCAGCAGCTGCCCTCACATGGAGAGCGAGGTGGAGCAGGCAGGGTGGCAGGGCCACTGCAACGCCAACTGCCATGCTTTTCCATCAATGCCGTGATGATGCTGTGCCACGGGGAGGGCTTGGTCTCATTTTTTGCTTTATGGCTAACTGGGAGTAGCAGAAAGAGACAAGAAGCCCTGCGTTTGCTCAGATGCCTCCAAACCATTTTCCAGCTGGACAGAAGGGCCAGAGAAAAGATTTGCATTTTATAACAGGAAATGCTTATTTTGTCCTGAAATAAAAGCATTCAGCTTGCTTCTTGAACTTCAAGCAGTCAAAATGTTTTAAAGAGGGCAGTTTCAAAAACTCCACCCAAAGGTGAACAATATAGTGAGATGAAAATGCAGGAAATCCTTTGTTACTGCTGAGTTCAGATTTGACACCTGAGAAGAGTTTTGAGAGGAGAGGAGAGGAGAGGAGAGGAGAGGAGAGGAGAGCCTTCTTTCCATCTTTCTGTGCAGTATGGGAGGCATGTGAAAATGCTAAAACCCAAAGACCATCAGCAGGTGTTAGGTATTCACCAGACAGTGAGAGGAATGAATCCAGTTTTAGCAAGGAGCAGCCAATATCCCAGTGCTGGGCTGAAGGCCATGAGGAGAGACAGAGACAGGCAGCAAACTAAATTAGAAAACAAGCGAACCAGCCAATATATGTGCACAGGCCATGCTACAGCCCTCTCAAGGCCTCCCACAAGTCTAACACCATCTCTGCATGCAAAGCACAAAAAAGGGCACAAGGGAGATGAGGGCAAAAAGACAAGGACAAAGAAAAGAAGGGGGAGAGCAGTGTGCCTCTCCCAGCAGAAACCAGCTTTCCTCTTCTCTGTATGTTTTTCCTATCTTAATGGACAAAGCTTGCGGCAAGTCGATTAGATCGCTCTCTCCCCCTTGCCATTTGCATGTCACTTCTCTGCTTATCTCAGATCTCACCCAGCACGGGGAGTATAGCTTCAGGTACACAGTCTAGCTGCACTGCAACACAGAGGTTAAGAAAAATAGGAAAATGCTCACAGAGAGAAAACAATGAAAAAAGAGAGGGATTTTTTTTTGTGAACAATGGAAAAAACAATGATAGTGTCTGAACTTGTTACATTTAACTGCATAAACATATTGAAAGTCTGCTGCCCTCTGTGCTCTGATTATTCCCATGCACCTATTTCCCTAACCTCACTTACCCTGCGCAGCTAAGTATGGTGCCCTTTTACTGGAAATAAGCCCTGCCCCTGTCAGTGTTGAGGAAGATCACTGTAATGCTTGCTGTAGGGGAAAGAGAGAAGAAAACCGGTGCCTGATGTGCTAGCAGACAGTAAAACTCAAGGGTCATAGGAAGCCACAATTCTGCCAGAGATGATTAATTCAGTGGAGAAGGTGGAAGCCTAAAAGTTTTTTCTGTTTCACTTGTACTGTCAGATTCCTTTTTACTTGACGCAAGGGACAAGAGAGATATCTGAAATGAGAGGTCTTGGGGCACAGGGGACCCTGGGATGCTGGGCTGCAGTGTGCCACTGATCAGGACCTTTTTGAGGATGGGTGACACTTGCCTGCCTGACATGTCATGCCTCTGTCCCCTCCTGTGACGTGGCGTGTGAGGTGACGCTGCATGCAGCCTTTTGGCTGATGAAACATCAGCCGTCTCCAACAGGAGCCAGGCTGTGGTGCTACCTCCTCATCCCCAGATTCATGGGTTTGCCTCTGGCTTTGGAGCAGCGCGGAGGCGAGCCGTGTGAGACCTGACTGTGTGAGCAAGGATGGAGAATTATTGCAAGTATAAGTGAAGCTGCAAGAAGCAAATCTTAAGAATCCCCCAGTCTGTGGAATTTCTCAGTAGCAGCATTTGTTAAGAAGGGGGGAACCTACACACTTGGACCAAAAGGATTTCTTAGTTGCTGACCTCCTTCTGGGGATGGATTAACCTCCATCACAGTGGATGCACCACCCATCTGTCCCCTCATCTTCCCACCCTGTGTTCGCTCCATCACACAGCTTAAAAAATACAGACATGTCCCTTTCACCATGAAGACCCTGTGTAGCCCTGCCCCTGCAAATACCCTTCTGATCTTCCCTTCCCATCCCCTTACCCCGATAACGTTCCTGGCATCCTCTCACTCTCCATTTCCCACTCTCATTTTGCTGCCATCCCTTTTGCAGCTCTCCATGCATGAAATAACCTCCAGAGGAAGCTTTTTGCATTCTCATCCTCTCCCATTTGGAAGCTCACTTCTGTCACAGACCTGACAAGTAGTGCCATAATATGGTAGTAATAATACACTAGATCTTCAAGATGTCCACGATGTACATATATATATATATATGAATGCAGGAGAGCTGTCAAGTGGATGTAACCAAAGGAAGGCAGGACATCCTTCTTCCTCCTCCTCCTCTCTTTTCATCCATTTCCCCCTGGCTTCTGCATTGCGTTTTCATTTTGTCAGTGAAGTCTTTCAACCAGGGCCTGTATTTCTGTCACTGGAGAGTACTTAAAAGGAAAATAATAACAGACCAAAAAGCAAACAAGAAGGATTTTCAAGAGTCGCCCTTTCCTTGTGTTACTGCAGAAGTTACTGAGTAACTGGTGAGAAACTGGGATGTGGAGTGAAGGCAAGGCTTCTCTACAGCTGTGGTGTCTCTGGCAGCAGGGAGGGAGTAGGGAAATACAGCAGGTGGATATCCTAAACCCCCTCTCTCACAGCTTTGGGCCTCCCCAGAAAAGATCTTCACTGCATCTTCTTCCAATTCTTATCTGTCACAGTGGGCTGCTAATGAATCCCACAAAAAACTGTTACTTTTATTAGACAGTAAGATAAAATGCTGCAAGTACAGCTTTCAGACTCCATTTTCTTTTAACACCTTTAAGACCTGAAGACCAAGGTAACTTTTTGCACATTTTTCATATAACTTTCAGTGCATGCACACACAAGCGATTCTGCTGGAGCACTAATCTATAGGAGACAACTTTCTGCAAACAAGGATCTCAATCCCTGCAAACCCAACAGTGATCCAGATGTCACACAGCAAATCTCTTGAAGGGCTAGGAATACAAATCTCACAGTTTTTAGGCCCATAAACTATGTCTATAATTAATGGAAAATGGAAAAGAGACTGACTTGAGCTTGGAAGCCAAAGGGCAGGACAGGACTCATATCCAAACAGCTAAAACGCGTGGGTCTCTCCTTTCCCCTTTCAAAATCCCCAGAATGGCCACATCCAGACTTGTGCCACCTTCCAGGGTGGTCCCTTCACATCCTACCCTCTGAGCTGTACCCAGGCACTGCGCAGGGGACTGCTGTTTGACTTGACCAAACCTATTTAGGGAAAATGCTACTGATAAGCTGCACAGGCGCATGGAGGAATAGTGCTCAAACTTGTGGCCTGGCCCTGTTTAATTTACCAGTGCAAACATGCCCATATTGCATCTGCTACCTAGCAAATGCTGCATCTTGTCCTTGCTTTTTCTTGACAAGCTCACACAGTTTTTAGCTGTGCATGAAATGTGAGAGGGTCACATCCCGCTCTGCCCAGAGGAGTCCAAAAATAGTGCTATATTCAGAAGCAGATCTGCGCAGCGTGAAATCCTGCAGGACACTGCTCGCACACCAGCTTCCTTTTTGCTTCTCCAGACTGACTGAGAAGGTGTTCTCATGCATGCGAGGCTGAGCTCCAAAAAACACCCAATAGCTGCATCCTTTTAATACGACCTCTGAGACACATCTTTTGTCAGCCTACGACTTGGATGCGTACAGATACAAACAAAAGCAGAGGCACATTTTGAAAATGCTGTTCATAACAGCAGTGGCCAAACTGACGATGCCTATTTTGCTGCCCCTTCTTCCCCACACGTGTTCCTAAGCCACGGTGCTGGTCTGCCTCCCTGCCTTGGGCATAAGAGCTGTCAGCTGTGAGGCACACAGAACTATCCTATGCTTTCACTTTTGAGTGAATGTACACATGGTAACAACAGTACTTGACAATGGGCAATCAGGTTGCAAACAATTTCAACACCCTGAGCTATACATGGTCAGAACAGGCTCAAGAATCTGAACATGCATTGGGGTAAGAAAATCAATAGCTGGAAAGTGACCTCTGATGAAGTGTATCAAAGCTTTAGATCCAAACCTCTCTGAATCTGACTGTGAATTGTGCTCGGGCTGGCTTCTGGTGCCTCTTTTCTCCTGACTCTACAAACTGACGAATTCACTGGTCTTTAAAGCAGAAGAAGCTGCTATGACTGACAAGTGTGACCTCTTCCACTCGGCTGGCCACAGACTTTCACCTCATAAAACATGCCCAGGAGGTAATTCTGTGTTGCTATTTGTATGTATCCATGCAGGGAAGATCTGGCGTGTCATTTCTTGCACAAAGTTTTAGCTGGGATGGAAAGAATTTGGCACTTTGCACCTCTGTAATTTTGAGGTTAGCACTTTCCTGAGTGCTAAAAATAAGTACACAAGCATTTAGCTTTGGATTCACAGACTGTGTGTAAACCTTTCTCCTGGGAAGGAAAGAGTTGTACCTGCGATAGCCAGTGCCTACCACGTCCGTATCAGGGATCAGCTGGAGATCACCACAGTCTTACACACACACACATACATTTCCTTCTGTGGGAAATACTGGTGGGGGAGGTAGGGCTAGTGGATTCCTGGGCACAAATGAGGGCACGGGGGTTTGAGACTCTCTACAAGACTTCCAAAGCAAGACAAGCCTGAAGGAACTTGTGCTTATGCAATGTGTTGCAGTGTCATTGAGAAGCCTCAAGCAGTGAGGGTTTTGGTGGGTTACTTTGTATGAGTTAGGCACCTTAATGAAATAAAGCTTCCCCCTGCTTTCTGGTTTCTAGGAAAGGAAGCTCAGAAGTCTGAGCTCAAAGGGTTCCTCAGAGTGCCCCACATCCCCGTGACTGGGAAACAGAAAGTAGGGCCAGGTCGTATGCTGCATCCACTCTGCAGTTTGGATGAAGGTTTTCCTATAATTTCCAGTTCATTCATTTATTACTTGCCATGATTGATTTCTGTGGTTATTTGTTCAGTCATGCGACAATAACTGAATATAAGCTGGTTATTTGTCTGTTCCGTGAGCTATCCAATATGTAAGAAATGTCTTTACCTTTATGAAAGCTTAACAGGCATGAAGCATCGTTTATTAAAGCAGGCAGGAAAATAATGTTAGATTGGATGTGGAAAGTGTCGGAGAAAAAAAGACAAAGTTCTCCATTTATGAAAACTGAAGTCCTAGAATTGATATTATTCATTTCATCTGAATAATTAAGCAGTAATGACCATGGCATAGGCTATTTCAGGCAATTAATGATCAGCTCTAGGGGTTGATGGCCTGTGAGGAAGCTAAGGGACATTAACCTCTGCTGGTTATTAGTCATTCAGATAGTGCCATGTGCTGACTCTATTGCAAATTCCTCCCATTTAAAAAATATAGACATTAAAAGTTATGCTAAAAGCATCCGTGGTGTAATGGCTGTGAGCGAGCCAGACATCTCCACAAAAGTAGCAAGCAGCAGGGTCAGTGCTGTGATGTCCCAAAGACTTCTTGAGGATGTCCTGACTTCTGCCTGAGTCCTGGGGCTGTGGTGCTGCTGGTGGCCGATGGCAGAAGGGTGAACAGGCACCCCTGGGTGCTTCCAGTTCTCCTGGATTCAACGGGTCCTCTCTCTGGGGGCTGCTTTGCACACACCTACCGGCATGAAGTGTCCGGAGAAGAAACTAGAAGGGGAATGTTGCATGTTTTCCTTTACCCGTGCATGAGTTTCAACCCTTTAGGAAATAAAAAAAAGAAACAGGAGGAGAGTGAAGAATACCTGGGAGGTTCATATATGTGTTTATATATGTGTATACGTATGTGTATACATATATACACATATATGAAAGAATGTATCCAACACCGAAAAGGCAAAGCATTTGAATATTTTTTCATAAAGAGTACTTGTAAGGGGTATTTATTTAGGCGTTTCTTTCAGTGAGAACTGGTTAACAGCAAACACCTGATCTGCCTCTCCCCCAGTCTGCCCAGACTCTTCCCTTTGCAGCCTGCTAAACTGTCCCAAGGCTGGTCACACAGCACAGCGATTAAGGCCGGGACAAAGATGAAATGGAGCTTCAAGATGCATTTGAATAGTCTTGTCCCCACCACCATTCCAAACTGCAGCCCCAGACGTTAGGTGGAGAATAACTATGCAGCTTTATGGCACAAACAAGTGTAAAAAGCCGCAGCCCCCCAAATCTACAACAATCCATCTGATGTGGGTAAAGGGATGGGTCTGTTGACCATTAGCAGAGAAGAAGGAACCAGAATAATAGATGTTTTTATTTCAATGACAGAAAATTTACTTTTTTTACTTTTTCATTCTTGTCTGTCATGGGATAAGGAGGGGAATCAGGGGTTTTTTTGTAATGGATTTATGTGAGATATTGTCTACTGAGTCACGTTTGTTGCTGGTGTAATTTTGCTGCAGACAAAAGCGGTCTAATTCACGTGAGATAGCTCTACTGCTTATCTCACTGGGTCACTTACAAAAACACTCTGGAGAGAATCAGGAGTGTGAAAATTGTAGGAAAATGCACCTAAACAGCATCTACCACTTCTATGCAAGATAGAATTCTTATATGCTGCAGAGTTTATTTACTTTTTTATATATCACTATATCCTCAGGCCCAAAGTATAATTGCTTTTTCACTGTAGAGAAAAAACAATGCCACCAGATCGAGCGTAGTGTTGTAGCAGTGGTGACAAACTGCAAATTCGCCTTTTGCTGGGGCCCATGTTCAAAGACTGCATCCAGATTTCACACCATATTGGCCTATTCAGCTGTAAATCCATGGTCTACTGACAGGTTCCTCTGTGGTGCTGCCCTTTTTTTCGGGTGGGGTGTTAGGGGTCTTTTGTTGTTCTGTGGTTTTTTTTTCTGTTGTAATAAAAAACATCAGGAATAAAAGAAAGGGGGGAAAAAAGGGGGGGAGGGGGAATCTGTCCCTAGAAGGGCAACACAGAACAAGCCCTGCTTTAGGGCTCTGCCCTCCTCTGAACAGATGTTACTACATTCTTTGCAAGCAGAAAATAAGCAGCAGGTTATAAACTGGCAGCTTGGCCTGCTCGTGCCATGGCAGAACAAGACTGAGCTTTGCACTGGAAACCCACCATGCTGTGTTTTCTATTTGCCGAGATCTGATCTTTTGATCTTGGTGTCTGGAGAAGCTGTTCAGGTTAGAATTTCTTATAAGTGTCACATCTAATACGTGGGGTTTGGGAAGGTGAGGGACTAAGAGAACTAGCCGCGAAGTTCCAGAAGAAAACAGCTGCAAGGAGGTCATGGAAGCTCAGTCTGACCTTACCAACCCTATGAAGTCAGCTGCCCTGTGTCCCTCTCTGGTTTAATTAAAGCTGGCAAAATATGCTTGCCTCAGCCCAAATCTGCTCTCTTGGTCCTTACTGCTGTGATAAGTGCAATGAAAACACTCAAGCTATTTTGTTCCCTCATTAAAAAAAAACAACTTACTTTTAATGGGTAATAATTTTGCAGCTGGTTGAGTTTCCCTGGCAATTAGATTTATCCTCCTTAGAGTTTTTGTACTATTCATATTTTCATAGTCTCTAGTTTTATAGCTTAAGTGTTCAGAACAGCTTCTCCTGGCCAAGCTACTCACATTGGTCTGTTACTTTTGGGTCTATAAACCAGTTTCTGAGAAGAAACCACCTCAGCCTTCATCCTTTCCTTTCTTGTGCTTCTTTTATGGTAAGATTCAAACACTGAAAGCATTTGTATATTTTCCTCATTTATTATTACAAGGAATAAATTAATTTCAGATTAATTTAGAAAAACATGCAGTAGATGCCTTGTACACAAGAGGGCAGATCTGCTTCTCCTTTCATCAGCAGCAGTCTCCTATTCTACTTCGTTCCCCAACAACTTTTCCTTTCAGCCGGGCATCTGGGGCTGGATGTCACACAGAAATCATGGATGTAAGGCAGGGTTTTAGTCTGAATAGACAATACCATCTAGGGGTGGTCTAAAGGCCTTTTATGTTACTAAAGTAATACCGATGGGAGAATAAATACACAGCTATAAATGCTCCTTTCTATTACTATCACTGTGGTTACTGAACCTAACTTTGTGGTTTCTAAACCTGAATTAAACAGACTTTCAACCCTAAAGAGAGACAAGGTTCACACCTGGCTTCTTCATCCTGTCCCCTGCCCTCTTTCCTCCCTTTCCGCCAGTACAATGGTGGAAGCGCAGGCACCAGGTACCAGTTTCCACCCCTCTTTGCTGGCTGAGTATGAAGATTGCATTTCAAAACCTTTGATGGGGGGGATATATCCCTGACCCGAAGGCAGGCTGGGGGCTCTGGGGCTCCAGCGTTTTGTGTGACGTGGAACCGAAACCCTGGCATTGGTGACTTGCTGTCCCTTCGGCCCCGCTTCTCCGGGGCACGCTCGCTCAGCGCTGGCAAGACTGACTGTGGATTAAACCTGAATTTAGCCTCCCTGAGAGAAAAGGGCAATGTGTCTGAACACCAAGCATCTGCTAGCCCCTTCCCAGGCTCACTCTGGCTACCATAACAGGGACCAGCCACCCCAGGAGACCCAGGGTGGGGGTCGCATTCACAGAGAAGCTTTCCAGCCCGTGAAGCAAAAGGGGCTTTCCAAATTCCCAGAATTAATTCATGGCCAGTGCTGTGCTTCCCGGGAGAGCTGGCCGCTACCTCTTACTTCCCCAGGGAAGGACTGCACCCCTTTGGCTCAGAAAACACCGCTGGCTTTTCTGGTCACTTCACTGTCAGAGGAGCCAAGGCAATTTCTGTAAAATGCTCCAGAGGGGTGTAAGCAACCCGGGAGAGGTGGATAAAGTACGATCCTTCTCCAATAAAGTCTTGATTTAACTTATAGGAACAAAAAACTCAAAGCCTTACACAATGACGTGAATTCATACAGCCACATTGTCTTCAGTGAGCCATCCAAAAACCAAAAGGAAGTTGTAAGTTTTGATGAGCATGAAAAAGTTTATTTTTTAAAACAAGAGAAAAGGTACTCTGTATAAAATATTTTTATTGTAGCACTTAGAGGTTGGGGATTATTTTTAGTGGGGGGTGTGGGGGGTGGGGTGGTCAAATGAACAGAGTGTTTGCTTTCCAAATACACTCTTGGAGAAGGGCTGAGGCGAGCAAATCGGCGAGCAAACCCAGGCTTGTTAAAAGAAGAGCAAAGGTCAGAAAATCGCATCTTTAAAAAAGGAAACCAGGAAAAGAAGAAAACTGGACACAGTTCATCTGGATGCTTTTCCCTGGTACTTTATGGTGACTCCTGACTCTGTCACATCCCTTATATTTTATGTGCAGAGGCAGAATATTGCTGTCACCACTGTCACTTGGTAATCATCCAGCTAAAGGCCACCTGTTGGAGAACATCTCAGTGCTGAATGCCAGCTGTGAAAAAAAACAGGGATATGGTTAAAGCCACTCATGTCAGAGGTAGTTAGAGATTTACTGGGACATTGCTGGAAGTGCCTCTGGAACTTTCCAAAACACTGGAGCGCTGACAATCAGATGTATTTGCTTTTCCATTTTAGCAATCAATGAATCCATGCTTGTGGAAAGGCTGCTGAACTATTCCTCACGTCAATCACAATTAGAGAAGCGCTAATCATGTTAAGGAGTTGTTAATCATACATTAAGTTAAATGAATGACACATACTCTCTTACCGTGTGCTCACTAAACATCAAGCCCAACTTAGACACCCTCCCTTGCTCTCTACGGTATGCCTGTTTGGCCTACGAGTATATAATAATTTATGCTTTTAATTAGATTATTGCAGTGCATAAAGTAAATAGCATTACTATCATCTACTAGTCATCTTTTTCCTTTTGCAGAGACCTCTGCACAGTCATGACATTAATGGATCTACGTTACCGGTATATTCCACAGTGCTGCTGAAAAATTGTTCAAAGGACTCGCACNCATTCAACGGGGAGGAAAAAAGGANGATTGTGTGAATGTGCCTCCTGANCAAGCCAGCAATGGAAGGCAGCTAATTAGTCATNTTAAACTGGGGTTTGCGTTACCTTGGCTAGGTCAGATGCATCAACAGGTACAGAAGTTGTGCATCCAAAGGTTTTCTCAGCCCTGGCTGAAAAGTGCCTCTTCTGCAATCGCTTTGGCTAAAGTACATGCTTGTTAACAGTGAAAGTGTGAGCACGCGTGTGTGAGAGTGTATACACCTATGCATATACGTATAAAGGTGAATGTAGCGAATGTAAAGACAATTAATACAAATTAGAAAATATACTGTGTAGCAGAACAAATGAAAATATGACTCCACTGGCTGGCTGCTAGAAGAGCACCTGGGGCTATTTACCTGTCTTTTTCAGCTCTCCTCAGCATTTGCTTTTGTGCGCTGCTGGTGCTGTGCTGGCTGCCTCTTTGCTCAGGAGCAGTACAGCCTATCTTCTAGCGAGGTCACTACTAGAGGAATTTTAATTCTACCGGAGCAAAATACTTTCTATGATATCAGCCAATTGCTACAGGAAGATGGCTAACTATTTAAGATGATAATTCAGTGACAATTTGTGTTAGTGTTAGCAAAAAAGCAAGATGGCCCATTCTGATACTAGTTTTGTAGAGGTCTTGGAGCACCATGTAAATCCCAGATGTGTGGGAAGATGCTGATTCTGGGTCAACAGCAGACTAACTTTGGCTATTGAGCCTGATATTAGACATGAGCAAATAGAAAATAATAAAAGGCCTTGAAAATGAAAGACGGAGCAAAGACAGAGAATTTAATTAGTGCTGATCTACATGACCTAATGGAAAATCAATCTGTTCATGAAGAAAGTCTGCTTTCCTTTTTTGATGAGATTACAAGTTTGTGTAGTAAAGGATCTTGACAGCAGAAGAAGTGTATTTTGATACTCCTTAAATAAATCCTGCATGGCACGTGGACTAGTTTATCAATACAACACACTAAATGCCCTAAACTGTCCAAAAATTGTTTGTCCATGGATATTCATAAATGGTCATTTCTAATCATGTTCCACAGGGATCTATATTAGAGTTGAACTCTGCTTGTCACTTCAAATTGAGAAGCATATATAAAATTATTTCTAGTAATAGGTAAACATGATGAAGAAAGGCACAGTGCTGAGGAAAGGATGGTGATCCAGAATGACCTTGATCACTCTGGGAAGCTGGGCTTCAACATCTGCCTCTGTGCCAGGGCATCCACGAGCACTTCTGGGCATACCCTCCATCAGGTGTGGTGCCACAGCCAAAACGTGCTTTGATATTGTCGCCAAGTGGGGATGACGCCTCAAAGGACCGCAGCTGGAAAAGAACTGGACCATCCCTGCAGGGTAGCAAACAGCATCCTCAGAATTATTAGCTCCCTACAGCAGCTTGAGAGGTGACGGCGTACAAGGACCAGCACAGTCACCCAGGGCAGATCCAGCAGCCGAGATCCTGGGGATATAATCAGAGGAGCAGTGAGGTAAATATAGCTCTGTTGTCTACATAGATACTACCATGTAATTCTGGTGTCCCCATTTTCAAAGGGACTTGAAAGACTACAGAGACTGGAGTGAAGGGCTGCCAAAATGAATTAAAGGCTGGAAAAACTGCCGTGTACTCGGAGACAGGAAGAATCTGTTAATTCTTCAAAAACAGAATTAAGGGAGATTGAGTTTCTGTGTGTAATTTCCTGTGTGAGGGGGGGAAAAAAAAAAAGAGTCTTAATATCTGGAAGTTAAATCCAAATGCATTTAAACCAGGAACAGCAACAGAAGTTTTCAACTGTGAGGCTGTTAGTTGCTGGAACAAGTTACAAAGGAAAATGCTGCATTTGCCACCATTAGGTGTCTCCAAGTAAGGGCAAATCTTTCTGGAATAACTGTACTTTTTCATTTCTTTTGTTTTCAGCTCGAATAAGGTTACTTATATGACTGAATTAGACCTGGGGTGTGCGAGGCAGGTGTTGGGTGGAAGACCATGTGCCGGGAATGTGTTTAGATATCCCGGAGACCACTTTCCAGTGCGAAACAGATACACATCCCCATCCAGCCTTGCACTATTACCTGTTTACTTTAGTGCTGCTGGAAGCTAAACACACTCCTGCTTTTCTTCAGTTGCCACGTAACAGCCCTGTCTGTTGTCACAATCCAACTCTTGCAGCTGACGAAGACTTCTTGGCTGTTTCGAACCTCTCTTGGCTGTTTCCTCTCTCGTCTATCAAACGTTAAGTTTAAAGTGACTTTGTAGGCTCTTTCTGGAGAAGGTAGACTTGCTTAAATGGAACAATTTCTCCAAGTATTTTTACCTCTAAGCTGCATATGTCATTCAACCCAAAGTGACTATTTAGTGTTTGTGTAGTAGGTTTCATGCACATAAGGGAGCATTTCAGACTTGCTGTGTTTAACTGCTAATAGGATTTGCAGCTATGTTTGTGAATTCCAGCTACCCATTTACTTCACGGAGCTTCAAGTTTATACACTGTGAAGAACCAGAATGAAATATTAACACCATACAGCTAAATAGAGAAAGGTTTTTGTACAGTATCCTGCACTACATTTTCCTCCATTTTACATAGGAAAAAGGGCAAAGGTACAGTGAGGCTAAAATAAATCTATAGCAATGTATGGGCTTTAGAAAACATTTTCTTTACTTCCAAAATACTCTGACTCACATATCATTTATGTGGAGCCTGCAGTTTATTTAGAGAAGACCTTAAAATGACCCATTAATCCAAATTCAATTGGAAACTGGAATAGCTGTAACGGACTGATCTGTTGTTACAACAGCAGTACACAGAAGTCTAGGAAGAGACTGAGAAAAGAACGCTGCTAAATTATAGATGTTTTCCCACAAAATCTTCAGCCAGCTGCAAACACTTTCATAGCTTTCAAAGAGATACAGCAATACTTCAATAAAAATTATATTTTTATTGAAAATACTTGAATAAAAATTATATTTCAAGTATTTTCCTTGCCTACTTTATGAGAACCAGACTGTTTCTTACTTTTCTTGTAATTTGGAGGTGATCATTTCACCTTATATTTCCCCTTTTTTTGTATTCTCCTCAGTGTGTTTATATTTCTAGTCTATCCCTTCATTCCCACGCATCAGCTCATTGCCTACATGTTGGAATTTACAGCATAGGATTCAGCTTAAAACAGAAAAGGGCTGAATCCTAATTGGACCAATTCTAAAGCAGAAAACAGGGACAAAGCTCTTATTAACTTGAAGTTTGCAGGCCTCGACCTAAGTTAATAAAGAAATATTTGGTTTTATACCAGAGTTGGTTTTTTTAATCCCCTAAATATTTGTTCATACCAGCCATCCGTTCCAGAAGCATCTGCAGCCTGTGGACTGCTGGAGCTGCTCGGTCTGCAGCTAGCAGGCTTGGTACAAGACCAGAGGAGGGAAGCCGGGAAACTGTCCCTCAAAATGACCATGGCATATATGGAGCCATCTCTTTGCCCCTTCCTGGAGGACACGCACAGCCTGCATACCATATTTGTGGGTACACATGCCGCAGTGGCAGGAAGTGTGCTCTACAGTGCCCAAGAGGAGCAGCTCCCCTTGCAGCCCCTCTCCGGCTGACTGATGGGGGGGCAGTGGGACCAGGACAGTCCAACAGACAGCCCTGAAATGATGGCAAGACATGAATTATGCAGATGTGCCAACAGGGAAAAGCGAGTCTGTCTCATGGCATGGGCAACTCTGTGCCCACGCAACTGTCAGAGACTCTGTTGCTGGTTCTCTTCCAGAAGAAGTTTGTCCTTAGCCCCAGGTCTCACCCCCAGTAGGGGAATATGCCTGTGGCAGCGTGAATGCCCTGTTACCATTCATGGGCCCCCTGCTTTTCTGTGTAGGTGGCTCCAAAGGCTCACCCATGCTGAAAGCCTCACGTGTCTTCCTTGTCTGAACTTACATGACCTACCTACTGCAGGCAGGGGTTTCTCTGCTGCCTGAGAAAGCCCACCATGAAAAGTCTAATGAAACACACAAACCATCAGCGTGATAGGCGCACAACGTTTGTAGTCATCACCAAGATTTTTAGTTGTCACTTGCAATGAGAGCAGATCCACTTCCCACCACAGTATTTGCTTGGGTACAAAAGGCTGGTCTTGTCTGGGCTGATCACGTGGATGCTTCTGTATTAGTTTGCTGCAGTTTTCTTGTTATTCATAATTTATTTAGAACCAACCCCATTCAAAGTCAAAACAAAGACAGTATGTTCAGTCGCTCAAATTATGGGCCATTCCCCAGGGCAATAACCCAAGACTACAAAAATTCATACAATGCCTTCAAAAAAAGAAGGAAAAACAGCAGCCTCATTATTTGGCAAGCCAGAGCTATGATTTTGTTGAGATTTGCTTAAAAGAAACATTATCAGATTTTGTTTTGTCGTCTCAGCAAGGAATTTGTGCATAAGCATAAATTATTCAAGCATTCAGGATTTAGGATAGGCCAGAGTAAAAATGTCTATCACTGTACCCTCCATTTGCCCTATGTTCCTCAAAACAATCTTCTTGTGCTGGGCTGCCTAATGATCCACAAAATGCTGGCCTGCTGATTGCGTGAAGTGACTTTCTATCTCATGGAAAGATGGTTCATGTCAGAGTTATGAACCGCAGAAGTGCAGGCTAGGAAAACTCTTCAGAAAGCTCTCTCAGTTGAGACGAGAGACATCTGGATGTTTACAGCTGTTGAAAGACTCAGCAACAAACTTCGAAAAAGAGGCCACTAGACAGTGGTTAGACTAATAAAAATGAAGTTGTTTTTCCCGGAGATGTACTTGCTGCCTTGACAGTGGCCTCTCTGCAGGCACAGCAGGATGATGCTCACTGTTCACCATCAGGCAGTTGCTTGGGTATGGCCTTCTGGTTGTTGAAATGAGGATGATGGGAAGGTAAGGGAGATGTGCCTATGTAAATATCATAAATGCCTAATCCCAAGCAGGCGTCCTCAAACAGACTCTTCTTTTTTTTTTCTTGTCATGATTTGTAGTCAGAAGTACATGGAGTTGCAGATCAAAGCGGCTAAATTGTCATTCTTGCTGCTACTCCTACAGCATAGTCCATCTAAACTTATCTAACTGTAGCCCCTTACTTTTTTTTTTTAAATGCATTTTTTAGACATACCATACCTTTCTTTCTTAAGATCAATGTGGTAGTAAGTTTTAGATACTGGGAGTATATAGGGAGGGAGGATTCTGTTCTGGTACTCATCTCTACATATCTCTTCAGCTACTTTTGGCAAAAGGTTACTGAGACAATTGGACTTTTGGTCAAGTGTCATTATGATTTCCTCCCCCGAAAAGAAAGCTGTTTTCTAAATAACAGCAAACATGGCCAGACCCTGATTATAAGTAGTTTTGTAACACTTTTTCCCAAAGCAGCTGTAGTTTTGGCAATTTACATCTGTAGTACAGAAGCCTTATTCCCTGTGTGCCTTTCCCAGGTGGATAACCTGAGGTAGTGTTGTGGATGGATCGGACTCTTTTTATTTCACAATAGCTAATAAGCAACCATGGTATGGCAGAAATATCTATGACCTCCACTCAGCTTAATCTACAATCAGCTAATGTTTCTTAAGTGAAATTGATGACTAAAATCAGTCCTATGGACAATTTGAAAACCTTCAATGTGTTGTTCACTGATGACTTTACCCCTGAACTGTATGTTGACCTTTGTATGTATTCTCTCTAATTAGTTAGTGAAGATATAAAAATAAGCATCAGAAATAGCTAAGCAGAACTCCCTAATCATACTTTTTATCCCTCGTCAAAAGTCTTAAGGCATAATCATATAATTAGCTGAGGTGGTGCAGATGACTGACTGTTATGCAAATTTTGTGGAAGAAGCAAGAAGAAGGAAAAGATAAACCAGTAGAACTGTAATAAATAAAAAGACTCAGTTACCGTGCTTTGTAACCTGAAAGAAAACCCACTAAAAGCAGGAGAAAATAAATCATACGATCCACTAGTTCCATAAAAACACCTTTATATAGAAAGGTTTTTTTCCCCAATGTACTAATTTAAATCACTTCTGTAGATGAAGGAAAAGCCTATGTATCCTCCCTTATGAATTTAAAGAGAGAAGTCCAAAAGCAATTCCCTCCTTCGCTCCCATGACACAGCGAAGCTCTGCACAATGATTAAAGTTTTACCATAAAACGCAGTTCATGTGACCTTTTCATTTATTTATTTTTAATAGCCATCAAAACCAGAGGAGGCCTTTACACTACTTTCTGAAAGGGCAGTGAGTAAGGGACAAAGCCTTCTTTTTCTGAAGTGAAGTAGGCTGGGAACTAGTGTCTTCTGCACTGGTAGGAGAGAACTGTATTTTGGGATAGGTGTGCCTTTCACCCTGGCCGCAGTCTGATCAGGGAAGAGATTTGGGGTCTGTTGATGGCTGATGAGGGTTTGACCGACACTGCCCATGCTGCTGCGTGACTCATCTGCATCTGCTTAGGGAACTATTGGCTCTTCCTTGCTCAAAGAAA